>Ga0325401_1001374_pt1 | contig 20407 bp, 11 predicted proteins | sample PopdelMetagenome_FD_205666 | JGI IMG/M metagenome (GOLD analysis project Ga0325401, IMG submission 205666) | Populus deltoides microbial communities from Bellville, Georgia, United States - Xylem-PdKOR-R2 | ecosystem: Host-associated > Plants > Phyllosphere > Stem > Wood/Secondary xylem | place... | reverse complement strand
TGCTGCTGCTGCTGTTGTTGTTGTTTCTTTGTTGCTGCTAAACAATGGGGCTGCTTAGCATCATTAGAAAAATCAAGAGAAAAGAGAAAGAAATGCGCATCCTCATGGTGTATGTATCCATCCACTGTGCTGTCTCTGTCTCTGTCTCTGTATCTAATAAGTAGATGAATAATGGGTTTTTTTGGTTGAAGGGGACTTGATAATTCAGGGAAGACAACAATAGTTTTGAAGATAAATGGAGAAGACACCAGTGTTATTAGCCCTACTCTTGGATTCAATATCAAAACAATCTCTTATCAAAAGTAAGCAGCAAAGTTAGATCTTTCTTCCAGTTTCTTTCTTTCGTTTATTCCTCTTTCTTTGTGTGTATGTTGCTCTCGTTATTGTTAGAAATGGGTAGTAATGATTCTGTGTATTTGCTATTGTTTTGAACTGCCAATTTGACACGAACCCATTTCAGATACAAGTGAAATATGAGAACTTGGGATCTTAACTGGCCTTGTTTTTTTACATGAATTTGTCAAAGAGTGGTAAAATAAAGACAAACTGGAGATGTTTTAGTTTAGCATTGATTGATCAAAACTATCATTACTATAGTTCAACAGTTTCTCTTGCGACATTATGTATACTGACGATGTTGTAGTGTCTGCTGAGCTTCCCAAGATTGGAATTTTAAATCAAAACTATGCTATATTTTTGTTTGATAGGTACACTTTAAATATATGGGATGTGGGGGGACAAAGAACCATAAGATCATACTGGAGGAACTACTTTGAGCAAACTGATGGCTTGGTCTGGGTGGTGGATAGTTCAGATCTTAGAAGGTTGGATGATTGCAAAATGGAGCTCGATAATCTTTTGAAGGAAGAGGTATTTGCCAGTTTTAAGTTTCTTTGATGTTATGTTTTGTTTGAAAACAATGGCCTCTATTTGTTTTTCTATTAATGCAATGTGTTTCTCATGTCTTGCTCTTGTTCTTTTTTTTTTTTCACTCTTTTGTTCATTTGTTTTTTTTCTTTTCTTATTCATCTGCTCTTTTCTTGTGAATCCTCTAATTTGCTTGCTCATCTGTCAGAGGCTATCAGGAGCATCTCTACTAATATTTGCAAATAAGCAAGACATAAAAGGTGCTCTTACACCGGAGGAAATTGCTAAAGTAAGGTTTCTCACCGATCATATCTCCTTGTTTATGAGTCAGCATTGTTTTTTGTTCATATACAAAGCATTTGGTGTCCTTTTCCCTCGTGTATGTTTGCTTTTCTCAGTGCTGAAAGAAGTCAAATGTCATCCATGTCGTGTGTTTCATACTGAACAATTGAAATGGACTCTTTTGTTTCAAAGTTGATTTAACTTTAGCACACAGTTGGCTGATGATATAAACATGGTTGTAGAGGTTACTGTAAAATCTCCCATGTGCCTTCTTTCCCAGACTTGTCTCTTGGTGGTTGAATGCGGGACATTTAGCTGGGGTTCCTCATAATATGATTTCCATGCTGTTTGAAACTCAATTACTTTCTGGTCAGCTTTGCTTGCAAAAGTGCCCTTCAATTGTTTTCTTTTGGTAGAGGGGCATTTATGTGCACCTTAAGCCATCAGGCAGAATCAATCAACTTGATAGTTTTTGTCATTGAAGAATAGTTCTATTTGCAAAACTTATGCATCCATTTAGTATTTTGACGTTAGGGATCCACGCACATTAATGGGTTGAGCTCCTATTCTTTGTGTCAAGATATGGTTGAAACCATATACATTTAATCTACATAATTAGCGGCACCTGATTTGCACTACTTTCACTTCTCCTGCATGGTGATGTTTTCATGGTGATATATGTCCTTGCCCTTCACCTGTTTGAATTTCTGAAGTGGTTCTGTTATGCTTGTTCAGGTATTGAACCTAGAGATTATGGATAAAACCCGACACTGGAAAATTGTGGGCTGCAGTGCGTACACAGGTGAAGGGCTGCTTGAAGGATTTGATTGGTTGGTTCAGGACATTGCCTCGCGAATCTATATGCTTGACTAAGTACTCTGAAACATATTTACTCTGCCCAAGACATTCTTCAAATGTATTTGTGATAGTAAAATTGCGGGGTTTTATTTGCTTTGCAAATTGCCTACTATGTGGATGCGTGTCTATGTACTTTTGGTTCAAATTTACCAATGCAGTCTTTACTGGCCAGTCCTTATGCTTGTTGTTTTGTGTAAGATGATATTCCTAATGCATTAATAGAAGCAAAAACTATCTTTTGATTTTGCAATGGCTGACTGACGGTATCGTGCGAACAAGCCCCATAGCATGTTTATGTTTGCAGATGAATGAAGCACAAGCATCCATTTTCACACACTTTGGTTTATAAATATAACACTGATTGGATTATCATGGAGATGGATTGAGTTTCATGAGACTGAACACTACAGAAGTACTAACAGCAAGGACCCTGCATATTCAAGGATCAAGCAGGACTATTCACGGGCCATGCTTATTGGATTCATGAACATAAGTAACATCAAGAGCAAACATGGCAATAACTCAAACCCTATTTGCTGGCCTTTTGGTGGAATGACTCTCCAGGGGAATTGAATTTCAACACAATCAGAGTATAAATTATTTGTGTCGTGAGGAAATTCTACTTAAATAAATAGCTTATTAAAAGCATTGAATAACCATCATTTTCCAACATCCGACGATAAAAAATCCTCCAGAAAAAAAAGAGAGCTAAAAACCTTGCAAATCTGGCAACCAGCAAATTCTATTATTCTAAAACATCATAATAAATTGATTGAAACCTCTTCCAAACTACAAAATCCTTGCAATTTAATACCAAAAACAAACCCATTTTGACCTACTGAAGCATCAGAATCACACATCTCAGCCACGATCATTTTGACTTCTTTCCTTGTTTCTTCTTAATAACTTCATCAATATACATGATCCCTTTGCCTTTATAAACTTCAGGTGGCTTACAACTACGAACTGAAGCAGCAAACTGATGCACTCTTCCCTTATCAATTCCAGTACAGCAAACCACATTGTTCTTGAAACAATACACCCGGACTGCAGGCGGCACAGTTAGTTCGACTTCATGACTGTAACCCAGTTTGAGAAATAACAAACGGCCTTCTGCTTCTGCTCGCGCTTTGTAACCAACACCTACAATTTTGAGAAATCGAAAGAACTTGGCTTCCATTACGAAGTGATATCACTTGAAAGCTTTCCTGGGATAAAAAAAAAAAGGAAAAAAAAAAATCACAGGCAAGCATTTTATCAAACAGTTGGTGAGCAATATGATACGGAATTAGATTACGCCAACCTCACAATAGGGGGCTTTTCGGGCTTGTGATTTTGACCAAGAGAATGAAGGTCTAATTAAAGGGTTCTTGAAATTTTCATGTTTTCCCATGGTTTCTTAGTGCCCAGATAGAACAGAAGAAATAAATTTTCCAATAAGTTCGTAAAACGCACAGATCACTCTCCAAAGAGAAATACTACAATTCCTATGAAAATCATAGAAGAAAGGAATCATCGAATTCTTACGTGTATTTGAAAATGGGTCGTACCTGCAAGTAAAAATGGGAAGTTGATGACAGGTTTGCTTCACTGGAGAAATGGCATGTGCTGCTGCCGCCGCTCTATTTCCGTAGCTAAAGAGGGATGTGTTTGGCAACGCCAGCGAGCGCAGGCAGTAATGCTATTATGCCTTTTGGGTGCGCCAACTTCTGTTTAAGCCCAAATTAATCTCTGAACTAAAACAATTCCTCAAATATTATCTTTAACTTTCATATTTTTCTCAATCAGTCCTTCGAGTTTCGTAGAAGTTCCATTTAGACCCAAATTGTTTTCGATATGGAAAATGCTTTTCACATTTTCTCATGTTTTGTGAGTTTTTGAAAAAATAAGTTGATTGAAAGAGTGTTCCTTCTAAAGGAAAGCATATCAGGTTTTGAATTTTGAGAGGGGAAATTGTTTATTTTATTGGAATTATTAACTTGCAATATTAATGAAAAAAAAAATGTAATGCTGAAGTGATAATTGCTAAAGTGTATATATTATCTGATCTCTTCCTCTTCCTTCTTACTTTCTCGCCCTTCCATTATCTCTCTTCATGTCTATTTTTTTTCCTCTAAAAATCTACCATCAATAATCAATTTTTATGCCAGTTATCCATATTCAATCAAAACTAACAACATATTTTGTTTCAATCAAGAGATAGAAGTTTCTACAATATTCTTTTTCTCTCTAGATCGACAAAAAAGAGCTCCTTTTCTATAATTCTTAAATTTGCAATGCTCACATGCAGTACCAGTCCTCATTTTCATGCCCTATTTCTCTTCCTCGATCTTAGTAGATTTTGGAAAACTCGATCACAAATCTTTTTTTTTTCCAGTTTTTTTTTGTTAAAGCGTTTCTCACTTTAGGGTTTCTATCTAGTCTTCCGGTCTAGCCTTTTTTGTATTTTTAATCATGATTAAGATGGGGTTTTTTTTTGTTCTAATTTTGTCGAAATTTGTTGAAAGTTTAAGACTTTGAAACTCGGTTGGTGTTCAAGTGAATTGGGGTTTCGATTTTCACCAAGAATACATTCCTAAATTTGGGACTTTGAAATTTAGCGAGTTGATGGTGCATTCCTAAATTTCTTTGGTTTCGATAGAACTGCTGCTGTTTGTAGAATCAAAGCCCTTGGAAGAGTCTGTGGGTGGCTTGAAAGGACAGCTGTAGAGGACATGGACATAGCTGTCCGTGCACATCTGAATGGTTGGAAATTCATATTTCTTAACGATGTGATGTTACTCTTGTGCTCTCATCAGAAAACACAGAATCTGTTTTAGGCATTGAATTTGTCTAATACCCAGTTCATCTTTAATTAATCACCTGGATCCGTTGTTTTACTAGCTTGCCTGTTCTGATCATTCTACTTGGATGAAAATAGTGCTTGTGCAAATCAACACACAATGATTCTGTTACAACTTCAAGAAATGAAGCAAAGGAGCAAAATGTCAGGAAAGCAAAGGTGTTAGAAATATAGCTGACAAATTCTTCCTCTCTCCTTTTCTTTTCCAACAACTCTCACTCTCATTTATCCTCCAGAGACTAAAACTTGAGGAAAATAATGTTCCATAACCACATCGTACACTTTGCAAACTATAGGGATCATAATGAAAAAAAGTAAAAAATGAACCATGTTTTATGAGTGCGTGGACTATGATGAAATGCAATTCTGCTCAAGTATTTTTGTATAATGAATAATAATAAGAAGAAAATGATCATTTATATTGCACAAAAATAGATCCTGTTCATTATCTACAAGCTATATTAGATTCTAGGATAATCTAAACAGAAATGGATTTAAAAAAAAAAATTAGAAGCATCAAATTTGCTGCTTTTGAGTCGCACACCAGGTAAATGTAGCCTGTCAATGCCAGAAAATGTCAACACCCCTCTCATTCAATATTCACAAAGAAATGAAAAAAAAAAAAAACTGTTAGATTGTACTGATAAAAAGTGTTGTATAGAAATTAGAAACATCGGTGCAAACAATCTGGAGAAATGTAAGAATCAACCAGCTGTAGGAATAAAAAAGAAATGATAAAGAAACTTCAAAAATCTTGCAACTTGAATATCTGTAAGATTCATGATCACCAAGGATCACTAGAAAAGATAAAAAAAAATGTGAATGCAATAAAGAATATTGTATGCATCTTTTTGTTTGCAGGACAGTATAGTTCTCCGTCGTCAGCATGTTTAGTTTTGAAGAGCAAAAAGACTTGAGCCATGGACTGAATAGAATTCAAGCGATATAAAGCCTGCAGATTCAAATGGAAAGTAAGCGGCAAGCCTAGGAATTTCAAGAGATGGGTCAGAATACCCAACAATTGTGGATTCATCCACAGTTCTCACTTCGAGTTATTTTGCAGCTACAAGGTTATCCTTGATGAGTTTTTCGGTTAATGCTTTTGAAAGCCCCCACACTGTATCTGTGCTCCCTACCTGCAAAATACATCACTGATGTTTTCATCAGAAGAATCAGACGGAGGGAAGGAGTTAAATCCTTGTATTCTAGGAAACCAAAGTATCAACTGCTTGTATATTGTAACACAGAAACCATGTTCACTGCAGCCGCTTAAGCCCATAAAAAAGAACAAAAACCATTGAGGTGGTCTTTGCTGAGGCAATTTTAAGCTTCAATGCCATTCAGATTTGAGTGGAAAAGGGTAGACACGACCTACTCAAAGAACATACAAGACACGGTGTGGTTATATAAATCCTAAAGCAGATAGTTGATAAATGAAGCTCCATTGAATTGTGCACTTGTAAGGAGGACCCAAGTAAAGCATAAGTAAGAATATTAAAAGAAAACTCAGCACTTGACATGAAGAAGGCTGTAAAATGAAGATAAGGACCCTAGCAATGGCCACATGTTGGGGCATAATGTGGGCACCTGAAGATACCCTGGCTAACTGAGTTTGTCAGCCATGCAAAGAGTATAATAACTAACCCGGTGTCAAAGAGAAAGGGAGGGGGATAGGGAGAGGGGTAGGGAGAGCTCACCACTGCTTCAACAAATGGTGATGTCAATGGATGTTCCAGTGTCAAACCCCCAGCAACATGGAGTGTACTTCCCTCCTCAATCTAAGGCACATCTCATCATTAACAGAGAAATTAAAAACACTGTGGCTGAGAAAATAGCTTCAGAAACAAAATCCAATAAAGAATATGCATTCACAAAATTTACCACGCTATCAATGATCTCATCAGGTATCTCATGGAAATAAACCTGCATAAGTGAACTAGATTATTCTTTCAAAACTCAATGTCATTGAATTGTAAAGACTTCAAAGAGCTTTCAGATAAAGTTCTTTTTACATCAAGTAAATATTTAATACAGCTTTTCGGGACAAATTCCCAGAAATAGGCGATAAAAAGATATATGTTCATGGTCTGCTGCTTTTACTTCAGGAGCACTGAATCATCTGAAATAGTAACGGCTCAAATGGGAAATTTTTTGGCTGTGCATGTAAATATAACTGTTACTATCTCATCTATATAAAATATTTAAGATTACCATATCATAATCTCCATCCAGAAAGATGGAGAAAACAATCAACATATATATAGAGAACAACCATTACACTCTCCTACATGTTACAGTGGAGATATAGAGGCTGATAATAATTGATCTGGAAACCTTGTTGCATCTATGCACCTTTTTTCTCATCAAGTTGTTCATACGGGAATGGACATTAGAGGAGAGTAATTCAGTGGGCTCAGATGATAGCAAAACTCTTTCTTGAATTTAAAGCAATACTCTGCCATTTTGAATGAACAATATGCCTACAGGATTATGTGGGCTAGGAACCATTTGAGTGTCACTATCCAGTAAAATCTAAGCTAAATACAAGTACAAGTAAGCTGTACCTCAGCTTTTTCCCATGCTCCTTTTCGTATTCCAGTAGTAAGGTTACTTACAACCACAGATCCTATGACTGCTGCATGACCACCGGAATATCCTGCAATAGTGCAACTACTAGTCATATTTGACCACTAAAACAAGTTGAGCTTTATAAACAGTAGAGGACATGAGTGAACCCAATTAAGTAAACCTTTGATAAACTCCCGTGCTTCTTCCTTGCTATTTGGCTTTTCTCTAACCATCCCATTACTCACCACCACCTAAAAAATCAATGAGACGTGGCAGTAAGATAAAACTCCACAAGGAATGTCAAAAAGGGGTCAAGACCTTTAATACAGAAGCAATCACAGGAGAACTATATGAAGCAATAAATAGATTCACAGAACACAAATTTAAAATAGGTAGAGGTTGTAATTAAGAATAGTGAGCTGGAATAAAAGCATACTGTGTCTGCAGTAATTAACAATGTTGCCTGAGCATCCTCTTCCACATGACCTTCAATTCGAAGCCTTTCTATGATGGCGTTTGCCTAGGGAATAAAATTAAATTAATATGGCAGTTCAACAATACAACCATGAACCATGAAAGAACAGTCAGTAATATGCACAGTTGCCAGTCAATACTACCATTTTCAAACTTCATTTCACATAGTTCCATTACAAAAAGAAAGCCCACAAAGACAAAAAAAGCAAACTTTACATTATTAGTGAAACAGAACGACCCAGTTATGCCCCAGTTAGCAATCCATCACAAAACCAAAATTTGTGCAAGGACAAATGCAGGAAGCCCACATTGAGAAAACCTCAGCAATGAGTTATAAAGCCCATTCAAAGCAATAAAATGACATTTGAGACATCCAAGCATATAAAAGGTATAACAGGTGTAAAAGTTATACCTTTGCCTCAGCTAGAGCCATCACCAATTCCTCTGGCTTATCTTTTCTTATACTTTTTTCATCTATATCTGCGGTCTAAACCGATATCACATTAACGACACAAAAAGAACATAAAACCCATAATTGAAAACTAACATTCTCAACAAATAAATAAATAAAAAGCACAAGAGAATGCAGCTTAAGAATATACCACAACAGTAAATTCATATCCCATCTCATTGAGAATTTGCCGCCGAGCCAAAGATGATGAACCCAATATTATCTGCCATTGAAATATCACAACTACCCATCAATAATCATTTCCCTTTTTCTTTTGTTCTTTTAATTATAACACCATGAAAGTTTTCGACTTTGAAACTAATGTCACACTCCATGAAACTTCTTCTTGTTGAATTTTCACAACAACCCATCAATATTTTTCCATTGTAAATTACAATAGCAAGAAAGTTTTCAACTTTGGAACTAATAGAGATACCGTACTAATAAAAGAACTGCTTTTCATTGCAGTTCCTTATTCCTAACTGTAAGAACACCGTTTCCAATTATTTTGGAGGCTGTATAATTCCTTCACATGGACAAAACATGTTTATATTTTAAAACAAAGTTAATGTTCTTTAAGGATTCTTCAACAAGAAAATTATTAACTTGAGGTTTTCAAAACTCCTTTGTTAAAACACGCAATTTACTTTTCAATTGCTTCATGAGTATATTTTTGATAGAATGAAGCTAAAGAAGAAAAGAAAGGAGAAAGGAAAAAAATGCAGCAATAGAGACAGAGTCCCAAGGAACTAACCTTAAAGGAGGAATTACAAGTCGTCATCTTTCCCTCTATCTCCTTTTCAAGCTCCATTTTTTAAGAGATGCTGCGTTGCCCGGAGAGGTGCGAATGGTAGAATTTCTTGCAGCATATTTTGTTTGTCCAGGTAGGTGCCTAGTGAGCATAAGTTTTTTCGGCTTAACTACTTTTTAGCCACTATAGATTCAGAAATATTTTATTTTGGTCCTCATATTTTAGAATCATTAACATCAACTTTAATTAAAATGTTTGTTGTTGGTCTCTGCAATCTGTGTATTTTGTGATCAATCATGTTTTTTTTTTAAAAAATATTTTTTTAAAAATTATTTATTTTTATATAAACACATCCAAACTATAAAAAAACAACTTAATTGTTTTTTCAAGTAAAATACACTAAAAAAAAAAAAACTACAGCAGACAATCGCCAATAGAATATCCATTCTCTCTCTCTTTATTTTGTTCTTTGACTTTCATGTTTTTCTCCTTGACTTTTCTTCGAAATCTCCATACATGGAATAATATCCATCAATGACGTTTAGAAACCTTTTTTTTTAAAAAAAAAATGGCCCTCCTTTAGCTTTTATTAACTATTTAACAAACATATGCCAAATTAAAGATTTTCATGTTTTTCTCTTTACATTTTCTTCAAGATCTCCAGAATAAGTTTTTCTAGATTTTAGCTGGATTGACATTGAAAAATGGGTCCTCCAGGCCAAATTTTAAGAATGGGCCCTCCATAACCCTTTTATTAACTATTTAACAAACAGAGCCCAAGTCAAAGATTTCCAAGTTTTTAGCTAGATTCACATTGAAAAATTTTGAACTATACGAACATGCAACATTGCTTAATGCATGGGGGTGAAAATATAGTGTTTTTTTTTTCTTATCCTTCTTTGATAAACAATAATCATGGAGTGTACGTAGTTCTTCTCTCACATTTATTAGCACAGATAAAAATTTCGTGTGCATATATTTAGAAGAAAAAATTGTAAATATTTAGAAGGAAATAACTAAGAGATACAGTAGGTATTCTATAAATGTTGGAAAAAGAATATATGCATTGGAAGTACAAAAAAACTAGCCTACCGAAGATTATTCAAACATCATTGATGACTTATTCCTACTTTCTCTATGAATTTTCATTTTCTAGCTTTGCCAGTATTTGTTGGAATCTTTTTGATTGTTGAGGGCCCTTTTGATTCTGAATTGAAATGCTTGTGATTTATTGTTGAATCGGTCAAATCTATATGCTGAGCCAGAGAGAATGCATCTTTCACATAATGATGACTAGTTAATTAAGGAGAAAAGAAAATCAATACAAAGGAGAAAATGCTAATGTTTCATCTTTGTTACATATATATATGTTTAGAATTTATTATACTTGAAAGGAAAAAAGTTTAAGGGTGATGATGAATCAAGGAAAAATTGCCGTCTCTACGGCTGAGACCATTCTTCATTAGAGCTTCAGTTGCTGCAGCCTGCAGAAGGGAGGGTCAAGTAAGGAAACAGGAAAAAACTGAAATCAGCTTCCATTTCACTGTTCATGGTACATTATGTATTGAAAAGATCAACCATTACATTTAGTGTAACCAGTTTTCGTATCAATCGAGATTCCTTCATCATAACATTTTGTTATGTTTTACAAAATGGCATGATAATCTAAAAAGATCGGCTTTTATCAGTTTGTGAATCTATAAACTGTGAATCTAATAGATCAATCAATGCACAAAAGAATAATTAATGCTTTGTTGGGCAACATTTAGCAATCTGTTGGTCCATTCTTTCTATTAATGATTAAGGAACTAGATATATGTGTGTGTGTGTGTGTGTGTGTTACCTATCCCCTTCATTGCTCATGTTGCTGTTTTCCTTGATGCTTTCTTCATGATTCTTGTAATTTGGCAGTGGCACTTGGTCTGACTCGATTCTCTTGATATCGTCTAGAAGGATCTCATACTGCTTCTTCACTTCCTCCTCGGTTGTTTCTCCGACAAACCTGGCTATGTTTCGCCAACGATCTGGGCTATCCTTGTCATATATTGCAAGAGCATTTTCGAACAACTTGTTTTTCTGTTCTGACCAATTTGAGTTAGGCAGTGGGAAAGAACTGGATCCCATTTCTCTTGCCGAGATAAGAGCGAAAACGGTGAAGCTAAGTTTTATAGTCTTGGGAATAAGATCAAGAATGTGATAGAGGATCAAATTTGAGTATGAAAACTAGAAAATGGAAGAAAAGTCGACTGCTAGACAAGACTAGTGTGAAAATTCAGTAGGGTAGAAGCATGGAATGTGTGAATCATGAAAGAAGACTGAAGTGAAGTGACTGGTGAGAAATTTAGGAAGTTGCAATGCAAGCCACGCTTAAATCTGAAACACTGTAGTTGACACTTGACACAAGTGACTGGTTACTATCTCAAAACGAGAAGAAACGTAGACGGTTAAGACAGATAGAAGTATAGAACATTATATCCTATTTTTTAAAAGGATATAAATTCACTTTTCAGAGATAAATTTATTTTATATATGTCTTTGTGTATCTGATTCTGTCATGTAATACTAACCAAACCCAACTTGCAAAACTACAAATTATGTAACGAAAAACACCTCATAGTAGTAGAGTCTTGAGATCGGTGTTTTTGAGTTCGAGGATCACTTGATGCTATTTTGGAGGTGTTTACAATATTATTTGCAAGTACTATATATGTTTTAATAAGCATGTGGGCTTTCATTAGCAGGAAATTCGCTCCACAATCTTGAAAGAAACGAGACCACTTCCCTGATCTGGATATTCAAATTATTTGTCATTTAGAAAGCAGAACCAGTAATGCTCTCAGAAATTGCAAACCAGCATTAGTCAACAGTATCTGGCCCCTAGTTAACCGGTCCCGTAAGGTAGAGCACAAAGCTGATTCTGTTCTGTTGTCTTTGATGAAAAATCCATGGTCTTAGAACGAAAGGAAAAATGGAAAAAGACCCTTCGCAAAGATTCAGAAGGTGATCTAACGGATACAGGCAGTTTGCATTTCTTTTACTTCCCAAGTGCCCTAGCTAGTTTTATAGCAAGCCAGTTGAGCTATATTTTAGCTACATGTAGCAGTGCCTAGAATTAATAAGAAACTAAAAATACTAAAACTACATCATTTAATAGTATTAAACCTCAGTTTTCATTATTGGCAAAGATCCATAATTGCTGGTGATGTTGTTAAGTCAAGATCTTATGCTGATTTAAAATATATAGAGAAGAAAGGCCAGTGCTTGCTTTAGGCCAACTTGTTAGCACTTTTATGTTGGTAACATCCTCGACTCCTAAGCAAAGGCAAAGGTTTCATGGCGCAAGGGGGTATCGTAGGCAGAGATGTAGTAATTTCGTAATTCTTGCAGAAATTTTTGGCATGTTTGGCATTGGAAATCAAGTTGCTTCCTTGAGATTGACTGACTGACTTGGAACTGTAGGTTTGTCAAACTGTGATGCACATGATTTTTGGACAAGCAAACACTTGAAAAAGGTGGGTTTTCTGTCTGCCAACCCATGGAAATGTTGGTAATAGAGAGAAAACACATGTCTGAATTTCTTACTGTAACATCATGTCCTCTTCCGAACTAGAAATGATTATGCTGAATACGCCTCATGATTATCAATTATCACGAGCTCCTGGTCTTATGAAATCATTTTACTACACTATTACACGGCACATTTTTCTTAGAGGATCATTTTCCCTTTCTGTATCCGAATTCAGCATATTCCTGACTCTTTCGTTTTTTCTCCCTTGTGGTATTATCTTGAGCTTTCAAATAAAATCGCTTGAGAAATCAATTTCATATGCTAGGAAAGAATGCATCCATGACTAATTTTAAAGCAGAAAGGAGAGTTAACACAACAGATAAAATGTTTAATGCTGCTTCTTTGGTACATATATAGGATAGAAGTCATCACATTTAAGAGAGTAAAAAAATGACGACTCAAAACTTCAAGGAAAATAGCCGTCTCTATTGTTGATATCCTTCTCCACTAGAGCTCTAGTTACTGCAGCCTGCAGAAGAGAGGGCCAGGTAAGGAAACATCAGCAACATAATCAAATCATTTCATTCTTTCAACATACCAATCACTGCCTCAAAATTGTCAAATAGCAATGACATTAGCATTAGAATATATTCCGTTGGTAATTTTCAATAAAAATAGTGACAGAAAAAATCGGTGGGGGAATTCCCAACATAATTATAGAAGAAAAATACTTCATCGTGAATTTTCGATGGAAATACAGCTTATACACCGATGGAATATTCCTTTGGTGTAAATCAATTATCTAGTTGTGAACTACATTCAATAATGTTTTTCCAAATTTATAATAGCACAAAAATGAGATTTTTTTATACTAGAATTCACGACAAGTTTGTGAATCTAAATTAATCAATCCATATAAGAATTGTGCTTTCGTGGACTAAACATTCAGCAAACTTCGGATTGATGATTAAGGTACCGATCATGTGTTAATTAGTATTACCTCTCCTCTTCATAACTACGTACCGATGATGTTTTCCTTGCTGCTTCCTTCGTTCTTGTAAATCGGTAGCGGCACTTTGTCCGACTCAATGCTCTTTATATCATCAAGAAGGATCTCGTATTGCTTCTTTACTTCATCCTCGGTTGTTCCTTTGACAATCTTGGCTATTTTCCCCCAACGATCCGGAGTGTCCTTATCATATATCGCAAGAGCATTTTCGAACATCTTGTTTTGTTCGGCTGACCAATTTGTGCTGGGCTGCGGGAAAGAACTTGATGCCATATCTCCCATACAGATTTTAGAGAGGGTGGAGGATGCTTCAATGGCGAAACAAGTTTATGTCTGTCGGAAATAAGACAATATTGTAATTCAGGATGTCAAATTTGAGTATGAAAACAAGTGAATGGTAAGATAGCAGAAAGGCATGGTCTTCCAAAGGGATTCAATACAGTACAAAGCACGAAATGTGAGTCAAGGAAAGGCGAGCATAGGAAGTTGCGATGCAAGTGTTTAAGCCCGATCAGCACGGTGTGAGGGATGATATGCTAGCTGGCAAATGCATATTGAAAATTTGCAAAAGTACACATTATTTAATGGAAAAGTACCTCACAGCAGCAGTGTCGAGATAAGTTTTTCGGAGGATCACTTGATGATATTTCGATGTGATAATAATACCCTTTGCAAGTACGATGTCTGTTTATTTTATGAGCATGTGGGATTTTATTAACAGGAAATTCACCTACCATTCTTGAACGAAATAAACCCACTGGATACAAATATTCAAATGATTTATCATTTGGTGCCAGTATTGCTCTCGGGAAATAAAAAGCCTCTTTGATAATCAACCTCGGCGACGCGGGCAGGCGAGCCATCTGATTTGATAATTTTAAACAGTTGAATCTGCTACAAGTTTATCATGCAAGAAGCCTAGTATACTCGTTTATAAATCAATGGAACAAAGCTAAATTTAAAAAGAGATTTGTTCATGTCAAATGAACAACCTAATAAGAGAAAAGTCTGTAACTTTTGTTCTGATATTATATTTTAATAGATGATTTTACATGCATGTTAGATCTAACCATAACAAATTGAGCTCCAAAAAAACCCTTAAATTAAACTTGAAAGATGTCAATTTCGTTACTTTTCTTTTTCTTTTTGAATTTTTAACTTAATTTTCTTATCTTATAAAAGTTTGTTTCTTGCCCTATATATAATATGCAGTAGTAATAAAGAGTGTAAATCCGCCAATTCTATTTTTCTCTGTGATTGCTGTTTTCTTGTGTTGTTTTTCACTTACTTAGTAGAATCTGTGGTCTGATCTCATATAACCCATCTCAGAAGTTAAGAGCATAAATCTAATTGTGTCCACTTGATGAAAAATGGACTGTCTGATCTAGTTTCAGTCCCGAAACCCCCCAGATTCATGGGGGTGATCGAACTGAGCTGACACTAACAGTTTGCCTTGCCGGTCCTCTTCTTCCAAAGTGACCTAACTTGATTGTCCGAAATCAAGTGTTCATTATTGCCGAACATTTACAATTTGATATACTGCTAACCTGGTTTTTGAAATCTTTTGCTGATTACAAACTGATACGAGAGGCCATTACTTTAAGCCAACTTGTTATTAATCCGATGAGAATAATTTTAGTCTTGACTCCTAGGCAAAGGCAAAGGTTTCATAGGTGGGGGGGTATCTAGGCTGAGCTGGAGAGTTGTTCATATGTGTTGAAATTTCTGGCAAGCTTTGGTCTCACTGACATTGAAAATCAAGTTGGATCTTAGAGATTATTTGATTAACTTAAAATAATGTAGCTTTAGGAGCTGTGATCATCATATTTTATTGAAAAAACACACCCTTAAAACTATAATCTCATGTGGGGTCTGCAGTCTGCCTGCTTCGCTTTTCTTTGTCCACCTCTAATCTCCAATAGCAGGTTGCCAAAATGCTGGCATTTGAAAAACACCGTGTCTGAGTTTTGACTAAGAACACAGGTCTCAAAGTGATCATGCCTCGAAGAATTTTACAATGCCTCATGTGTTTATCATGAGCTTTACCTTTTAGTTCAAGTTTTAACACCTTTTTTTGGCCCATTTAATTTTATTATCCCATGCGGTAGCATATTTAAACTTAAATAGTTAATCTCTCCTTTTCAATCTTCTCAACACTTGATTGATTGTGGCCGGCTACCACATGCAAGCACCTTTCTTTTAGCTTTGATCTCTGCCTACCCCGACACCTATACAAAGTTTTCGATGATGTGCAAAAATATTCAATAAGTTTAGTAATAAGGTTTATGTTTAATCTATTCTTTCTAGCTAACGGAGTTGTTAGTTGGTGTTTATATATGATAAGCTAAGGTGGTTAGTAATTGATAGCGATAAAAAATTATTTTTGATAGATATAGAAACTCTCGGATGTTTAAGTAAATATTTTTGTAGAGAAAAAAAATATAATGATATTTTGAAGGATTCGTGAAGTATTTATAACTCTCGAATCTCATCTTTTTATGGAGAAGAAAGACTAAAAAATCATTTGAACTTTGTGATATTTTAAGTTATATTTTATTTAAAATAATATATATTAAAACAATATAAAATATCAAGAAACCCGCATGAAATCTTGAAAGAATTTTTAATAGAGTATTGGATTTGAACAAGTTACATGAGCCTATTAAAAGTAAAAAATAAATCAGACATTAACTAATATACTAAACCGTGTGCGGGATTTACTGTTCCCCCACACACAAAACACTGTGGATTACAACAGTAATCCATAGTGATTCTTCTCCCTTCTTCTTCTTCTTCTTTCTTCTTCTTCTTCTTTCTTTCTTTTTTTTTTTTAGCTTTTCCCTTTTTTTCTTTTTTTTTTGTTTTTTTTTCAAATTTTTTTTCAACTTTCTGATTTTTTCTTTTTTGTCATTTATTTTTTTTCAAAAATTTTTTTGTTGATTTTACCTTTTAAAATATTTGCTTTGTAATTTTTTTCTTTAAAATACTATGGATTGCTATGATGTTTTCCTACTTAGTTTTTCTATTTTATTTCTTTATTTTTCAAAATTATATTTGTCGATTTTTTTTTAATATTGAGCTGATTAAGAATTTAGCTTTATAATTTTTTTTCTTTAAAATACTCTGAATTGTTGCAGTGTTTTTCCATGTGATTTTTTTATGATTTTTTTCAAAATTATCTTTGTTGATTTTTTTTAAATATTGAGTTGGTTAAGAATTATAATTACAATAAAACTAAATCTTACGAGGAAAGCGTTGTAGTTTTTCTCACAAAACATTGGGGGTTGCTACAATATTTCTCTAAATGGTTTTTTATTTTATTTTATTTGGAAAAAGCGTTATAGTTTTCCTCACAAAAAATTGTCAATTGCTGCAACGTTTTTTCTCATGGGTTTTTTTCCTTCCAAAATTATCTTTGTTGGTTTTTTTTTAATATTAAGTTGGTAAAGAATTTAGTTTTGTAATTTTTTTTTCTTTTTATTAACTGAAAAGCTAAATCATGTGGCGAAAGCACTGTATCTTTTCTCACAAAACATTGTAAATTACTACAAATTATTTTGTTCAGTCTCTAAGTTTTGGATCACCAACACAATTTTTTTTTTGTCATGAAATATTTGCTCCATCATACCTTTAATTTCTATTACTTATCTAGCGCTTGTTCACAATTATAACACTATTAAATACATTTGTTTTATAAGCCCGCGGCAGCCCGCAGGCATGTCATCTCGTGTTGTCTAAATCCAAGCACATTAGGCTCGGACATGCTACAGTGTGTGCTTAAAAGAGTACCTAAGAGTGCTGGGCAGCGTGCCCTCCTTGGACCCAGGCAACAGTCTGGGCTCATTCCTCTCGGCCAGCTGTAACCTCTACCCATGTGGTTATGGAAAAGTTTTTCGAGCTTTGATAAGGAATTTTTAGCTAATTAAATTTGAGTTTATATGTTATCTGTATGTATGTAAACCTATCTATGACTTAATTATGGCATACAGCAAAGTAGTTTAGTTGTTCAAGGTAAATGCTTTCCTCATGCTATGTATTTTCATTTCAGCTTAAATATGATTCCTAGAGAGGCCACTGACCAGGAATTTGCATGCTTAACTGGTCATACAAAAAATAATGTCAGCTGTTTGAAGAAGGTCCTCAACATACCTACATAAATTGCTCCTTTTTTTCTTCCCTCCAAATAAACTGTTTAACTGCTGAGATAATTAAGTAACACTTCTGCATCAGTATATAAATTCTGACATAAAACAACGTAAATAAAGTTTTCTGTACACTCGAGAAGCAACTATAGACAGAAATACAAAAAAAAGGAATTACTTTCAAGCTCTCTCCATGGAAAGCATGATTGGCCAATTTGCGCAGATTGATCCATTTTCCATCCCTAGTTGCCACAAGTCCGTCCCCAAAGATTTTCTTCGAATAAAAGATGGCAGATCAGACATGAGGTAATTTCCATCTTTATTGTTCAATATCTCTTTAACCTGTTCAGGTTCAGCGACTTCCAATTGTGCTCCACTGCCTTTCCACCAAAAGAAATCCTTCCCTGCACCAAAATATGGTAGAGATAAAATTAAACATGAGGTTGAACTCGAGGGAATGGTTGATGGCATAATTCCATGGGCTTGCTCGTGGCCTCTTTCAAGTTTCCATGAAGGAATCTGCAGTAAGAAGGGCCTTCAACTCCTTGTGAGGACTGCAAGGCAGACTGTGCGTAAATTGGAGTCTGTTAAGGAACTTGATGAGAATCAAAATTAAGCATAGGCATACACAACTTGAAAGGAACATTACCGTGGTTCCATGGTCACCACGGCCATGCTTCATTGAGTATGCACAGGGTTAGAAAATCTTCCTCTTTTAGCTATATAACTTTCAATAAGGATTTTTTTATATATATATAAAGAAGAGGATTTAGACTATTTAGCTTGTTTTTTAATAGAATTATTACATTCAAGTTTATTAAATCAGAATTTTCTCAACAATTTAAGCATAATTTTAAGGTTTTTTGAAACTCTAATTTTATCTTTTTTAATATAAACCATGTCAATTGATATTAAAGCAGACTAACTTACTTGATGAATGGAAATTGACATTGACAAATATCATCCCATCTCGCGATGCAAATTAATCAAAGAGTGGAGGCCGTTAAGATACTGCGAGGGCTCAACATAGTGTAAAGAACCAGAGAATTGATTGGATGAAGTTTTTGGTAGTAAACTTATGCTATATTTGTTTCTCAGAATTCACTTTTTGAGAAATTAATTTTTAAATTTTTCTATGTTTGTTTGCCATTAAAAAAATTGGTCAACGGAAAACACTTTCCAGTTAAAGAAAAAATTGGCTTGGTTTCTAGAAAAGTGTTTTCCTATAAAATTTGAGCGGAAAACACTTTCCGGAAGTTGTGAAAAATTTAGAAATATCATATTATTTGCTGATTATATCAAATTTGGTCTTCAAACTTTTGATTATTGTATATATTTTGTTTTGAATATATACTTTTCAATTTCATCTCTTAAAATTTAATTTTTATATTAACTTTGGTCCTCATTTTTATAATTTTTATTTGCTTTTTCCTTATCATTTTTTTATTGAAATTTTTTATGTATCAAATTTGGTCCTCATTCTTTTGATTATTACTTATTTTATTTGAAATAATTTATGAAATGTTAATTATTATTATTTTAATTTCTTCATCTTTTATTTTTTTTATTTTTTAAATTTGATCTCTATTATTTTGATTATTATTTATTTTATTTGAGATAATTTATGAAATTATATATTTTTTCAATTTCATTCTCATTCAAATTTTTAATTTGTAAGATTTGTTCTTCATTATTTTAATAAACTTGAGAAAAATAAAATATTAATAAGTTATTTTTCAGTTTATTTTCCATGACGTAATCAAACACTGAAAAGTGCTTTCCAACTTATTTTTCATTATACTACCAAACATCAGAAAATAATTTACTTTCTCAAAATTCACTTTCCAAAAGGAAATTACTTTCCAGCAAACAAACAGGACCTTAAGTACAAACATGGATCATGATGAAGAAGGATATGACTAAAGACTTACCTCTAGGTAGACAAAACCCAAATTTGTTCCAATAATCCAATATAGACAACTTCTCTATTATTTAATAGAATTATTAATCAATTTAGTAGGTGGCTAGTAGTAAGAGATTGGGACTAAGAAGTTTACTTCTCCTTTGATTTTAAGTTTGAGCTCTGTAGTTGCTAATATAATGGCCACTAGAAGCTTACATGGTCGTTAACTCAGGGCTCGTGGAATTAGTCGAGGTACGCGTAAGCTGGTTCGGACACCCACGTTAATTAAAAAAAATAGAATTATTGACATTTAGAGTTTATTAAGTAATAATTCTCTCTACAATATAATTAGCTATAATTTTAAGATTTGTGTCAAATTTCAGTTTCTTCTTTTTTTATCATCAAATTTCAGTTTCTTCTTTTTTATCATGAACTATTTAATTAGTATTAAAACAAAGCAGGTTGGTTTGTTCAATGAACATAAACATTAGCAACATTACCCTACCTAGTGATATAAATCAACTAAGTAAAGATCATTTAGGGCTCTATATATTCGAGCTAAAAAGTTAGTGCAGAGAATTTGGTCATAAAAATTTGATAATTGGAGTGTTTAGTAGAGACTTAATTGAGGACTAGATCAACTATTAATGAAATGTGTATGTAGGGATCATAATGAGGAGAGAGACTTGCATGCATAAAGTCTTACCTTAGGTTAGACAAAACCTAGAGATTGCTAAGAATAGAGTAAAAGT
>Ga0325401_1001373_pt1 | contig 20412 bp, 10 predicted proteins | sample PopdelMetagenome_FD_205666 | JGI IMG/M metagenome (GOLD analysis project Ga0325401, IMG submission 205666) | Populus deltoides microbial communities from Bellville, Georgia, United States - Xylem-PdKOR-R2 | ecosystem: Host-associated > Plants > Phyllosphere > Stem > Wood/Secondary xylem | place... | reverse complement strand
GAATTGTACTAAATATCTATCTATAAAGACCAAAACTAAGTTATAGAGCAGAAAAAACGAGCTAAATATCAAGTCTAAAAAAACCAACAACAAATAAATAAAAGAACTGCACCGAGGGTCTTGGCCTAGCGGTGGGAGGGGCTTGTCTTCTTCTGCTGCTTCTGGGTTCGAGTCCTCATGTGCACGCCTGTCACCCCCGCGGTGCCTTACATGCCCACTGGGTTTGCAGGGTGTTCAGTGGACCATGGGATTAGTCGTGGTGCGCGCAAGCTAGCTCAGACACTCACGTAAATCAAAAAAAAAAAACTCAAAAAAAAATCACACTTTTCACTCATTAAAAACACTTATTTACATGACTTGAGATCCAAAACATTATTCATAATTCATTGGTATTTATTAATTATGATGAATATTTGTATTCATAAACATATCCATAAATATTCATGATTCACGAATTACTTGTGATTAAATTCATTATTACCGTATAATTAATATACTAGTTTATGTATCGAGATATTTTATGAATAAAAAATTAATGATTAAACAAAAACTCGATAGCAAATATATTTTATTAACCAAAGCTTCAACCCAAACTCATGAGCCTGTAAGTTTGTTGTCCAGTCACAAAGTTATTTTTTTTTTGAATTTTTTATTATCCAAATGCCGTTTGAGAACACTTTCCTAACCATCTTTAATAGTTTTTTAAAAATATATTCATATTATATATTAAAGCACTCATGCTGAAATTATAAAATTCAATATGATTTTAATTTTAAATATGAGTGACCATCGCATTTTATAAAGTAGTATATTAATCTTATATAATGACGTGAGTTTTTAATTTTTTATTGTATTTTTAATTGATTTAATTTTATTCTTACAAAATGACTAAAATTTTAATTTATCATCATGTTGATTTTTCGTTTTAAATTAACATAGCCAAACATGCATATGATTTAATATTATATAAAAAAATGATCCTAGTAAAGGTGGAGGGTCACCTAAGACAGGAGAAAATGGATGTTTATAAGAGGGTGGGAGATCCGGTCTCACGTGAAGTTGTTAAAAAATATATATATTTTATTTGTCGCGTGCTTTATATACGATGGATATGTTCATAGAGTTTAATATTTTTTTATTATTATTATTAATTTATGTATTTTAATTAATCTCGTAAGTTTTAAAATTAATAACCATTTAAACCTCCAGTGACTCTAAAATTTATGAGACTCGAACTAATGATCTCTAAAAAATAAATTTAAGGTCTGATCAATTAAACTATACCTCTTAAGATTTATAGAGTACAGTACTTGTTCACTCATGTGACTTAAAAAAATAGATTCAGCACGTTAATTAATAGATTATAAACTTTCTCATTTTACAGGGATAAAATTAATTTAATTAATAATATAAAATATATTGAAAATTCATTTTATTACCCTAATTATTTTTTAGTTTTAAAAACACTCTTGAAAAATTCAGAAGAGTATTTTATTTTAAATTAATTATTTTTAGATTGTCTTGATGTATTAACGTCAAAAATAAAATTTAAAAAATAAAAAATATATTACTTTAATATATTTTTAAATTAAAAATATTTTAAAAAATAACTATTATTAAAATATCAAATTTATCCTTAATTACAACTGAACTATTTTGCCTTCAATATATATCCTTCTCTCTCATTTGTGTTGCTTCTGTACTTTTTTATTTTTCAAAAAATGATCACGACCTGAGAAGGAAATGCATGTGAAATGTTTCAGAAAAATAATAACTGGAATACAATCAGAGGATGGCGACATACCCAATCTCATTTATTAAGTATTTGGAATAATGGTGTAAAATAATTTTAATATTTTTTATTTAAAATTATATTAAAATATATATTTTTTATTTTTAATACTAACACTTAAAACTGTATTATTTCATAATTTTTTTTATTTTAATTCATAATTTTTTTAAAATTTCTATACTAATCACCCCATTTATCCATGACATGGATTAGTAGAACATCCCTCGGTCGCATTAATATCTTTGTTTTGGAAACTCCAAGAATGTCGTTGAAACTGTCTGTGTTCCACAGTCTCGAGTAGCGCGTGAAATAAATGGAACTACTGAATTCTTTCTGCCTACGACAGAAGCAAGGATAACTGCGTTATGTTTTTGGAGTTTGCTACTCCACTTTGCTGTCTTTACTGTCTTGTCTCTTTCTGACGGTCTTCTGACCTTAGATTTGATGCGATCGCCACGTGGCAGTTGCTGCAAGATTGGCAAAAATGCTGAAGTATTTAAAGAATTTTTAAACGAGGAGGGAACCTTTAGAGACTTGAAAGCGCGCAGTTTAACATTGAATATTAAAAATCACCTGACATCATAATTTCAATCGCTATCAATATCTTCAATGTTCATAACCTTTTATTTATTTATTTATTTATATGAATATTAGTTCTTAAAATAAATAAAAAACCCAGCTCTCCATCAAATGTCAAATTAGTGGTGTATCCTCAGCAAGATTTCAAAGAGAGATACATAGAGTACGTTTGATTACGAGGAGGTTACGTCTGTGTTTGAAGTAAAACACAAAAATAATATGTTTGGTAATGAAAAAAAAAATCATTTACTGTTCATGACCCTTATTGTTATCTACGTTTGCAACTCAAGGTGAGAAGAAACAACTCTTCACTGCTTACGTGGAGAGTGACTCCACTGTTTACATGAATGGTGGATCATTTTTTTTTTATATTAGTTGAATTAGATTTGGTTTAAAGATAAATATATTTAATAGAGTTCAATCTGATAAAATAAAATAAAAAATTTATTTTTAATTTTTAATTATGTTTTATTTAAAAAATTAGTGTTTAATATTATTCAATGACATTACATAAATTAGACGGAGATCGTTTAATGACATAGTATTTGCAGAATTTGATTGCAATCCCAATTTTATTCATGATGATATTTTACCCGATGTTGTTGCGCGCTTAAGAAACCAAGGAAACTGTAGTCCTTGTCGGATGTATTTCATACGTGATTGTAGATAGTTTAATGAAATAATAAAAAATATTTTTATATAAAGTATTATTTATTTCATGATGTAATAGCAGTAGTTAAATCTACAATATTTAAATTAAAAACCATCAATATTAATATATATATATTTAAAATTATTTTGTAACCTCAAATTGATCATACCTTAAATTTGTAACATGTAGTGTTTCAAAATATAAAAATACCAGGGCCTGGATATAAATTTGACAAAGCTTATATTCCGATTTGGGATAAATTATTAGGTATAAACAGAATGTAATTGTGAAATAAATTCATAGATTCCATGTTTTTTTCCTTGGCGAGAAAAAAGAGTCCAACTCCGAATATTCTAAATAATTCCTCTTCAAATTAGTTCGTTGAAAGCCACTCGTATTTAATTGCTTGATTCCATCAAATCAAATGGTGATTTAGAAATTTTCATTTGTTCTTTTATAGCTACTCTTGCTACATCCAATCAAATAACAAGATAAATGTACACGTGTTATAAATCAGCAAGAGAAAAAAAAATACAATCAAGGAAACCTATATACTTATTTTCAATCACATCCAAAACTTATAAATCTTATCAATTTGGTATCAAATATCTCCTACATTTGTCAATTCTCTAACTATCAAAGCCTATTTTGCATAGTTTTAAAACCTAGCCGACTCGGGACTGAAACCGGGCTTGATTGAAGAAAAAACAGAGGAAAAAAAAACCCGATGTAACCCGGCTAACCTGGCGGGTTGACCTGGTCAAAAACCCGGTTGCAACCCGTTGATGGGTTTTTTACTAAAACGATGTCGTTTTGATTTAAAAAAATGACCACCCAGTCAAAACCCGGGTCTTGGACTGGGCCGAATCTAAAAACTATGCTATTTTGCATATTTTATACACTAAAATAGTGTTAATTTAAAGGAAATTCGATGACAAAGTTAATAAACCTCAATGTTTTCAGTCTAATGTCCATATTTATGTACTAAAAGGACATTAATTTGAAAATATTCGATAAAATCATCGACGAGCATTGACAAAAAGATCTTATTGAAAGGTTTTTGAAATATTTGGAGCCTAATTAATAAAATTTATAGATTTGGTAGAGTGGCTGCAACATGCAACGTGTAATTCGAGTTCGGCTCTAGCTTGTCTTTAAGGCAATTAAAGCCCAAAACAAACATAGCTTTGGCCCATAAGATTAGCCCACAGAATTTCAACACCAGCAAACGTTAACGTAGTGGAGAAGGAAAGGGAATACCAACTGCCCGTTTAGTTCGCCACTGACAAGTAATAACAAAACACGGGATACCAGACGTTGAGATAAAAAAATTTGCTTTTTTTTTTTTATTTTAAATTTAAATTATATAGTTATTAATTTAAAAACATGGAAGATTAGTTAAGATATACACAAATTAGCCCGAATACCCATATTAATAAAAAAAACACAGCATAACATCAATTTTAAAAGAGTACCAGTGGTTTTTTTTAAAAAATATTTTTTATTTATAATTAAATTAATATATCTTTTAAATTTGTTATTAATATTAGTTTATTAAAATAATTTTAAAATAAAAAATAATTTTAAATAAAAAAATTTATTTATTTTTAAATACTTTTAAAGCATCAAAATAAAGTAAAAGCTAAACTCGTACAACTCCTCCACACACGCGCACATAATATAAGAATTCCTTGTCATCGTGTTTTCCGTTCCAGTGTCGGAAGACAATTTCCATAGGAGAAAGGAAAAAGAGATACAGAAATGGCGTTGAGGCTGAGCTCAAGAGATGTAGCTGGATTCAAATTCCTCTTCTTTCTAGCGACCATCTTCAGTCTCATATCGGTTCTTGTTTACTCCACAATTCACATGAAATTCATCACGCCTCTCGAGATCGACGCCCCTCTCGATCGCTTCTCCGAGGCCAGAGCCATCCAACATGTTGCAGTTCTAACCAAAGACGGCCGTCAAGTCAGTCCCCCCCTCACTGTCTTTGCATGTATATAATTATTTAATTATCTTTTAATTGTCTTTGACTTTGAAAAACTAAAGGAAGGGCGTCCCGGATTAAGAAAAGCGGCGGTGTATATTAAAGAACAGTTAGAAATGCTAAAGGAGAGAGCTGAATCCAATATCAGGTTCGCCGGTATGGTTCGGTTTTTAGAGAGAATTTAACTATGAGTTTGGTTTATTCACCCTTGTCATTTTTTTTAAACTTTGCAGAATTGAGGTTGAAGAGGCAACTGTTAATGGTACATTTAATATGATGGTTCTAGGGCACAGCATGTCTTTCTCTTATAGAAACCATATAAATATTGTTGCCAGGTAATCTCTTTACTTCTTGCTGAAATTCTGTTGCCTGTTTGAGTCTGTGTTTCATGTCCTGACGTTCAATTAGTGTTAGTTAGAATCATCCGAGGAATGAGACTTTTTTCCCCATTAAGTATGAGTGTAGTTACAATTAGCTTTCATTCGGGGACCGGTATTTTTCTGTGGGATTTTCTTACATCCTCCAAGGAACCTTGTGTCTTCCATTTCAATGGAATGGGCCATATACCTTTGTCAAGATATTGTGGTCCTGGAGTTATTACATATAAGTTATCCAGCACCGAATCTGGTAGGAATAATAAAAATCAAAGCCAAGGTTGGTTGGTGAGCCTGGTGACAGGAGACTATCTAGCTTGTCATTTTCTGGGTTAAAGATTTTTTTGTTTCAAAATGTCATGGCCTAAATGCTGAACTATTGACCCTACTTGTTCGGATGGGTGTTCACACCCCAAAGTGTTCTCCGACTGCATGCATACATCTGTAAGTAACTTAGTGCAACATGGAAAATTTCACTTAAAGGAATCAGACATTTAAAACTTCGCTGTTCACTGCTGGAACTAAAGCCAGGAAGCTGAATCATGTGAAGGGAAAATGTTTAATTTTTTTTTCTTCTTACCTCAGAAAATAACAATAAAGGTACCACATTATGTTTTTTATGCAGGGTCTTCGATTACAGTTCCTAACTACTATGTTTTATTAGTTATAGAATTGATAGGTTAGGAAATGGGAAAATAGGCTTTAGGTGGGTAATGGGGTGTGTTTAGCTTAAGGTTGTGTTCTAGAAATGTAAATGAACAAGGAACTAGGCTCAAGTAGGCTAAAAAGGAAGAAAGCAAACCTAGCATCACACTAGGGCTCCTAGAAATCACTCCTATGAATTATTATGCATCACACCGAAGATAAGATGCATCACACATCTAAACCTTAAAGGCTTAAATCACTTGTAGTTTACATATGTGGTATTATAATTGGCTATAATGTGTATGCCTTGTGACATGACAAAGGTTGTATTTTTATCTTACATTTTTGGAAAACACCATTGTGGACTCACTTTTACTTAATGACAGGATATCGTCAGCAGATTCGCAAGAAACTGACCCGTCTGTTTTAATTAATGGCCATTTTGATAGTCCTCTTGGTTCACCAGGAGCTGGTGATTGTGGTTCATGTGTTGGTGAGTAATTATATATCTTAACCACTTGGACTGCCTTAAATATCTCAATCGTACTTGTTGATTATGAATTTTCATGCTTAGTCATTTCCGTTTGCATGTTTGCTTGTTTTGCAGCATCAATGCTGGAATTAGCTAGAGTTACTGCAGAATCGGGCTGGATTCCTCCTCGACCTATTATTTTTCTTTTTAACGGCGCAGAAGAACTTTTTATGTTGGTATAGGATCTATTCGCAAGCAATATTACTATGTGATTAGCTTTTTAAAACACTTCTCGAGGTTTCCATTGTGGACCAATCATATTTCTGAAGATATTGAATGCAGTTTTCTTTTTCCTACTTTGTTAGACAACCTCGACAAATATCTAGTAAAAAAAACATTTAATAGACCATTATTTCACTAGTTATTTTCTATTTCACCTCTCTCATTTTCAAGACTAAAAGAGGTTGGTTGATTATGGTGTTTCAGGGTGCACATGGCTTCATGAAGACACATAAATGGCGTGATTCAATTGGAGCTTCTATAAATGTGGAAGCATCTGGGACATCTGGACCTGGTAGGATGTGATCCAATTTGAATGTTAACTTTTCTTCAGCCTTTTTAGAATGCATATGGTACATTGACTCAATGATTTGGAGAAAAGGGAACTGGATTTAGAGAAGAAAATGTAAAGCAGCCTGTGAACTACATGACATACAACTTCTTTCTTACATCATGATTGATCCAGGAAGCATCTTAAAGTTAGTTCAACGTAAATTCACATAATATCATAATGATTTTACCATGTTCTTGACATCACTCACTTCCTAAGCTGCCAGATATGGAAATATAAGAAATGAATTGAAACATATGTTTCAATTCAACCTTAATGATTTTACAACAACTTCATCTGTTGTTAGTTGGTAACATATGTTTTCGACCTTTTCTAATGGTCCTGAGTTGCGTGTAATGGTCCTGCTACTCTGTGCTAATGTGAATACTGTTGTATTAACAGATTTAGTCTGCCAATCTGGACCTGGGTCTTGGCCTTCTCAATTATATGCAGAGTCTGCAGTATATCCCATGGCACATAGTGCTGTTCAGGTTTTCTTTTCTTTTCTTGGTTTTGAAAATTAACTTCAAAACATTCTGATGAGTGTTTTATTATATGATTACTTGTAAAGGAAACAGGCAAACAAATAACATTCATATAATTTTGTTTCACATCATTTGGGCCAGGATAAAACCCTCCTAACATATTAATGTGGCTTATCCCAATACCTATCTGCTGCGCTTGACTGCTGTTTGCATTTAATTGTTTCAATTCTAGTGATCTATTTCTCTATGTAGGATGTCTTTCATGCTATTCCTGGAGATACAGATTACAGAATATTTTCCCATGATCACGGAAACATTCCAAGCCTGGATATTATCTTTCTTCTTGGTGGTTATTACTACCATACATCCTATGATACATTGGACAAATTACTGTATGCTTTACTTCTGCCATTTCGTCATATAAATATTTCATTGGAATTCTTTTGTCACTTTATTCTTAAACGCATCCTCTTATGCATCTGCATGTACTCACACCAGACCTGGGATCATGCAAGCACGTGGAGACAATTTGTTCAGCATACTAAAAGCCTTCACAAATTCTTCTAAGCTACAAAGTGCTCGAGAGAGAGAATATCTTAAAGCTTCAATCAATGACTACAAGGATGAGAGGGCTGTTTTCTTTGATTTCTTATCATGGTTCATTGTATGCTGCAAAATTTATGATATCTGCTCTATCCAATTTCATTATTTGTACTTAAATTTTAACTTATTTATGACTCACTGTGTGATCTTATTGTGACCTTGATTAATTCATAACATTGTCCTTATATCTTTAATGTTTTTTTTTCCAGATATTCTATTCAAGAAGGGTAGCTCTGGTACTTCATAGTATTCCCATTGTCATTTTTCTTGTCATGCCATTCCTTTTGCATTTTTGGGATTCTAGGTCACGTTCTTGTTTTGCAACCTTCTATGATTTTGTGAAAGGTTAACTCTCTACTGCTGATTTCTATATGAATTTTTTTCATCTGAATCTCCATGCTCTGATACCCCATACACACAACACAAGACATGCATATTGAAGATTTTGTGAATAATACTCAGAATTTGTTTACTTTCAAGGAATGCTTTTCCATGCTGCTGGAATTATATTGGCTATTATTTTCCCAGTAATCTTTGCCACTGTGAGACTGTTCTTCACTAGTTATGCGATGAGCTGGTGAGTTTGTTCTCTGTTTCTTTTCTTTTATTCTCCCTGGAATTTCAAATGGGAAAAATTTCACCAGTTGTGAGCGTGGGGTCTCCATAACTGCTGGTCATGGTCTTTTTCAGTAGTTTCATTGTATTCAACAGAAATATGAACTTCTATAGGATGATGATGTTATAATGATGAACTTCCATGGGACACCATGAATGTCTTCTGTTACTCAGAAGTAACTAGAGGATGATGTTATAACTGTTGGTCATGGTTCTCTTTGACATGCAAGATTCTAATGCAGGTTTGCACGTCCATACCTGGCATTCCTGATGTTTGTCCCAAGCTCAGTTGCTGGTTTGCTGATTCCAAGAACTGTTTGGGGTTGTTCCCCCCCCTCACAAGATGTTTCAGTCATCAATAAATCCGAGGTACAATTAGATATCATATAATTTTCAATTGATTACTTATTCAGGCCATGCTTGTTACATTTAACACACATGACTAGAAGTGCTTGCAAATCGGGATTTTTTCTAGCTTTACATTTTAGGTTGCATATTCATTTGGAATATATCTTTGGTTACTAATAAGAGTGAGGATGCCATTTAATATGGTATTCAAGTTGTGCAGCAACATTTACTGACTTCATCAATGCAAAGAAATTTCAAAATAATTGATCTGAATGCAAGTCTGCATCAAAATATGAGAAAATAAGATGAAAACCAATTTATTAGGAATTGAAAACCAATACAGAAACATGATCAGAAGATAAGTTGTTTTCATAAATGGGGAAAGAGGTCCTCTGATTGCTATGGATGAGCAAACATTTGATATGCGTGGCATTTAGTAGAGATCAGTGGCCAATTTATGGTCACTTTCTTTACTTTTACTACTGTATTGTTGAGCTTCTCATTTAATAGAGCCTCATTGAAAAGTAAAGCATTAATTGTAATCTTAGGTCTAATTAGGATATTTGATAATTGTAAAAAGCTCTCCTAAATTGAATTGCTGAAAACTATTTTGTTGAATGAAAACTGTTTTCTTGAATTGCATCAGCTACTTTATATGAAAGATGGACACGTTTTACTTCTCTCTTGTAAAAGTTTGTTTCTTTCCTTATGATGTTAACTATGGGTCATTGCTTGGCACAATGGTAAAAATAAACTCGTGGCTTGCAACCAACAAGGTTGCGTTTTGAGCCCTGAGAACAGCAGGCAACTTCATGTTAAAAGGTAGAATGGCAAGATTGCTTCCAAATTCTCTTTCCAAGACTCCCCTTTAATGGGTCAAATTGCAATCTTCATAAGATAAACTTTACATAAAATATGCAATCCCACCACATTTGTTAGTGATTTGATTCATTGGACTCTTTGATTTGCGTTGTATGGCTAATCATATATTTCCCCCCTTATTTTAAATTGCTTGGTAGAATTATGCCTTACTTGGAGTTTGTTGGAGTTGTGTATGCGTCCTCTGGATGGGTGTTAAATCTAATGCAGGAGCACCATCCATCACTGAAGCTAGCAGATATCTGAAATGGAGTGTATTTTGTAGGCTCTATCTGAAGAAGCAAGGTTTTGGGGAGCATTTGGATTTTATGCTTGCATAACTTCGGTATTCAGTTTACTATTTAGAAGAAATCTTTGTGGCTTCTAGATTTTGGTAGTTTCAAAAATTTGCTAACTATAGTAAAGGCAGGCCTATCTGGTAGCTGGGCTCGGTGGAGGGTTTCTGACCTTTATTGTGTTGGCATCTATGCTTCCTGCATGGATCTTCTTTTCCCTATCTGTCAAGTCCTATGATCATCATCAATCACCCAGGTACTGATTTTGATGGATCACAATCAAATTCCTTCTTGTGAATGTTGGCTTGAATTTTTCTTCCCATCTGCTTATCATGTAGAAGTTGCATGTATCTCGTTTCTGGTTTCTGATGTTGTATTTGGAGACTCCCTAAATTTGTTAAGATGTTAATATCTCTTACAGCGACTTTGAAATGCTATCTTTTCTCTACATGTTGAAGCATGCCTCAAAATATCAGCTCTTGGGTGATTCATGTCTATTTATGTATCCCAAGTATGCGAGGCGTTTACCTTTGGCGAGTTTTTAATAAATTTTAGTACACTGCAATGGTAGTAGCCTCAAAATATAAGCTCTGGCTGATTTTTCACCATTCAAGTATGCTGTACTTCCATTTGAGTAACCCTTTAGCATTGTTTTGGAGCCTCCCTGGAAGATAGGCGTGTTGTCATCTTCAAATGTCTTTCAGATTTCTTTACAACACACATCATGTTGAACCTAACACAACAGTTGCCATCAAGCTGACCTTCCTTACATCGTTAACTTTTTGAGAAGAGGCTTCAATTAATTGAAAGACAATATCAAATATTCTATTTCTGAATTATTTTCAAGAACCGCTCCTTGTGATCCACTTAATTGACTGTTGATTCTGTTGAAATGCATCATGTTGTTTTCTGCTGCTCATGGTTTGGGCTGTTGTTTCATTGGATCCAAAGTGCAGCTTGTTGATGGCATGTCTTAGAACTTTGGAACATTTTGAGAGTTCACACCTTGTTTCTCTGTTTTTTTTTTTTTTTGTGGGTCGGATCTTTTGGCACTTATTTCCTTTATTATTTTTAAGTGTTTTCTTTCATTTTTTCTTTTTGTTTACAAGAAGACTTGAAACTGTCTTGCAGGAGATTAATGGTGATAGCATGCCAAATGGAACTATAGATTGTTGTCTCTTTGCTCTTTTTTCTCACATTAAAGTCCTCTTTTTTTTTTCTGTATTTTAGTGACTTTCTGATTGGAAAAAAGGTGGTAAATGGCAGTGAAATAAACAGAAATGGTCTGACTTATGCTCTTTCTTTCAGGCCAGCAGTTTTTTATGTAATACCTCTAATTCCATGTCTCACTTACTCAGCATATTTTAGTGGATCTGTAATCCAATTTTTGATCGAGAAGATGGGTATGATAGGTTTTCTCCCACCTCCCTATGGTTAGTATTCCTGACTATTTATTCTGATGTCATTTATCTGCCTTTTCAATTGGATTATTTCCGGTTTTTCTTCTGAACTTGAGACAGTGGCAAAACTGTTGAATCAATATTTGTTCATTTCTCACATTTTAATTGTAAAATTGAATTTTGTATAAATAATACTGTCAGTAAATGCAAATTGTGTACTACATGAGGTTTATCAATACTCTTTTCACCTTTTGTTGAATTCATGGACTCGGAGATCCTGGTATTTTTTTTACACTGCTGATTGTCGAGAACTTTTGGATAGGTGTAAAAAAGGAAGAATTGGCCTGTTAGTAATTTCAAACTGATTGTTAAATGAATGATCCTTTCTATATATTTTTTCTGTCTAAGGTTCAAATATTAAGAATTCTTGATATAACGTTTCATTTTGTTGAATAGACTTTATTATTGACTGCTTTCATTGAATATCATATGGTTGTACTTGCAACTTCCCCATGGCTAAAAGAGGATGGTGAACTTATCTCTTTAAAATTTCTTTTTTGTACTCTTGTCCCGATGACTTTCAAGTATGCCACACCACAGGGTAGTTTTATTTCCAGTAGTCAATAATCTACTGAAGAATCATTATGGTTGTTTTGTACCATTATAGTTGAGCAATCAATTATATGCTCTGAAGTGAAGAGTGGATTATGATTATTAGAGCCATATTTGCAGGGTATTATGTTGCTGATGTTTTCGTGGCTGCAACAATTGGCGTTGCAACTGGTTTGTGTGTGGGCCCAATAATACCTGTGTGCAGTCACTGGTTAGCTCGGTCTTCAATCTTGCAGCTCTTGTTGCATGTTAGTGTGCTTGCTCTGGCTTTGTCATCTCAATTCTTTCCATACAGCAATCTTGCACCAAAGAGGGTTGTTTTTCAGCATACGCTTGTTACTACAGGTATGAAGATGAGAGCACTTGATCTTTAAAGCCGTTTAAAACTTTAGTGAGTTAGAACTGCTAGACAGCAATTGATGTGTGAATAGGAACAGAGTTCAATTATTAGCTCTGTTATTAGCTTCTTGATTTGTTCTGATTTCTAAAGCCCCCTTTCTCATCCATCTTGCCTGAAAACGTCCTTTTCTTGTGTTGATTGACAGATGCGAATAGGATTGTGAACTCCAGCTATGGATTTTCTGTTTTAGATTCCAATTCTTTATCATTTCTTTTCAAATATGCTCCTGAAGTGGCAAAGGGACTGCATATGGGCCAAGAGTTATCTTTTGAAACTGCTAGTATGTCTCCCCGAGAGACCTGGTTGGTAAGCAAATTTTGCCCTTGATGTGTGTTGCTAATGCTATGTCAAATTTATATTTTGAGGTGGCTCTTTTGCCTCGTCAAGATACTGTATAAAACTTGCAAGGGCATCCACAACAGATGGGTGGTTTAAATCTGGAAGCACGCGATAATTTCCTTTTAATTTGTTAATCTTTCCTCTCTCCCCAACCTGGGGCATTTTTCATAAGAGCCTTGTTGAAACAAATGGGGGATGGTATCCTATTCTGAACACAGAAGTTATGTCAGGTTTTCTCAAATTCCATTGGAGCGGTAGATTTAATTTTTGTGCCCAGCAAGGGCAAGTTACTTTGTTTTCAATTACATGTTCTATAATGATAGTAAATCCTTCAAATTCATAGATAAACCTTTATTTTGTGTAACTTTCTTTCTTTCTTTAATTTCTTTGGCAGGGAATTTTTCCAGTGTCTCTTTTGTTTTCGCAAAGCTTAAAGTTCCCTGCAAGGAGTGATGGCGTTTTTAAACAATATAGATATTTCCCCTACTTATCTACTTACAAGCCACATACCATCTCCAGTGATAGCTCTCGGAGAGTTTACTTGGAATTTTCCTTGGGGTAAGTAGAATGAACTAATGGTCATGGAAGTGCATGAAAAGTTGTTTTGTGCTCCAAAAATCTACTTCTTTGAGTTTGTGCATCCTCAGTTTGGAGGGATAGGATGTGGGTATGCTCATAGTTCAACTGTATGCTCAGCAAGTAACTGTTGGGCATTTTTTGACAAGAGCACAGTGCACGTGCTAGGGGGAGGAATTCAAACCTGGATTATTGCAGGCGAGGGTATGCTGTCTAGCTCAGCTACACCCACTCATCTGAAACCATGGGACCATGTTGAAAGATCTCGATGTTGCTTTAACAAAATTACTGCTCTTTCAAATGAACAAACTGTCTATATGTTTCTTGCCTGATTTGAATATACATATAGCGGGTAAATATGTGTTTTTGCACTGTATGTTTAATGGATAATTGGTAGATGTTCGATAAATCCCAGACATGGGGCAAAAAACTTGAAGTGTCTACAACAGGGATGCTATTTAACTGCATAGGAGTGAAACAACTAAAAAAAAGTAAAGTTTAAAATTCAAATCTAACCTTGTGTTCTAATGAAATCTTGTGTGCGTATGTTATATCCTAGAGCATATATTTCTTTTTTAACATTTTTTATTCAGATGTGTGGGTTTTTATCTTCATACGTTGTGTCTTTTCAGTGATTTGGAGGAGGTTTGGGTTGCCGTCCTTAACATCACCGGTCCTTTATCAAGCTGGTCATTTGCAGACAACATGCTTCCAGGTATGAAATTTTAAGATTCCACTTTTGCTTATGAGCATTTTGCTTTGTTGTACAAGCAATCACCCTGGAAATCGCACAGATCCTGAAACAGTGGAAGGTGGTCCGCCATCCTACATATTGAGACTTAGTGGAACCAGCCAAGCAAACTGGACTTTCTGGTTAGAGGTAAAGTTCTGTCCTTGATTTGGTTAGGCTACAAAGATGATCTTTTTACACAGCTCAATTCTGTTTTCTGTTCTCTTTGGAAATAACAGGCCAGCAGTTCTGATGATTTAAGGGTGGAAGTTGCTGTGGTAGACCAAGTTTTAGATGACGAGGCACAGAGGTTGAAAGGCCTTTTCCCAGACTGGGCAGATGTCACTGCTTATTCTAGCTTTATGTCCAGCTACATTTTCTAATCCTCTGGATTTTTGAACTTCCAATGTATAAACTTTGCCCGAAAATTATATAGACCCAGATGATAACCATCGCAAATATCGTTCAAAATTAAATTTGCAGAAAAATACAAAGCGGCATGGCCATGATCCTGAAGCTGTTGTGCTCCAAAACATAGCCAGAAACACCATTTTTCAGCTATCATTAGTTCGACGAACGATCGACCAAGAACTATATACACCAACATTAATCGAATCATCTTCAACTGGTTTCAGGTTCCAGCATTCTGAGCCTCTTCCACTTGCTCGTTCTGAAAATTGGGATATCAATAGTTATTTGAGTTGGCTATTTTAATAAAAAATAGAAAATTAAAAAACCAAGCAAGTAATGGATAGGATTAATGTCAGCCATGCCCTTTGTGTAAGTGTGCTTGACTATAAGCTTGTTGATCAATAAATCTCATTGGCTTATAAAAAATATTAGTAATTTTAATTTTATATATATATATATATATATATATATATATATATATATATATATATATATATTATTACCAGTAGATGCTCCTTAATTACAAGAAACTAAGGAAGCTTCAAATTCGAATTAAGTATATTTCTTTAATTTTTTTTAATTCGAATTTTGGAATCAATAATTAAATATTTTATTAAATATTCTTCAATGTACTATATTGATATAGGGATGTAGCTTTAAAATCGTTCAGAAGAGAATTTAGACATAACCTTTGACATAAAATAAAAAGATATGTATGAAAGCATGAATTATCTTATGTAAGAAGAAAAAAAAACTTCTTAATTAGTAGGCTATTGGATCTTTTATGTGCCCTAAAAGCCTATTTGGCCTGATATTATGTTTTCTGAAAATATTTTTCTATTTAAAAATATATTAATTTTTTAAAATTTTTTTTTCTATTTTTAATATCAATATATTAAAATTATTAAAAAATACTAAAAAAAATATGTAGTCAACACCTAAAAAAGGAAAAGAGGTGGGCTTCAGAAGACAAGCTGAATAAAAAAAAAATACCCAAGCCCAAAAGGAGCAGCGTTGAAGTCAGTCTGCAGCAGGAATTAGGGTTTCTTTCACTTAGAATCCCTATATATAAACCGCACTCAGCAACCTCTCCGCCTCTCCTCTGCTAGAGCCACCAAATCAACGTATCTCCAGCTTCGACAAGGCAGAAGTTGCAGCCACCATGGTACGCCACCGCTTCTCTTTCCCTTTCTTTCTTACATTGAATCTCCACATCACTAAATCACATTATGCCCCTTGTTTTTCTTTTCTCAGGTGAAGTACTCTAGAGAGCCTGATAACCCCACCAAATGTAAGTCAACTAATGTTCTTCCATTTGGGTTTCCCGAGCGTGCTTATCACTGAAGGAGATCTTAACTTGATGTTATTGTGTCTGATGTTTTTGCAGCTTGCAAGGCAAGGGGCTCTGACCTCAGAGTTCACTTCAAGGTATTATGTGTAGAGTTTTGATGGGTTTTGTATTGTATGGCCGTTGTTATCTGAAGAACAAAAAAAGTTGATTTATTAGTAAAAACCTGATGAAAAAAGCAGGGGTCTGTTGCCTGTGTGAACAGGTCTCTCGTAAACTTCAGGGAAATCAGTTTCATTGTTATTGGGTGAACCTCTGTTTTTTTTTCTTTGTGGCTGAAGGTTCAGTAAACGATGGCACATTTTCTAACTAAAATTTTGTTTAAATGAATAGTTTTTTATAGGTTTGATTAATTAATATACGCTTTTTGGCTTATGCTGGTGTTAAATGATTTTTTGACCTGTTTTTGCTTTTGTTGAAGAGTTATTTGATGTAGAAGCTGGTGAATTACATGTTTTTTTCCTCGCTCCTTCAGGAAACAACATAACGAAATTATATTTATATTGTGGCTTTATCTATTTGTTACTTGGACTATGAAGTCTTAAATTTAATAATTACGAAGCATTGGTTAGGTTATCCGATCTTTCATGTATAGTTAGTTGTATCATCTGTTGTTGACAATTTGAATTAAGGATAAAGGAAATCTCTTTCCTGTTAAATAAGATCATGTGGAAGATTTGAGAAATGAGGTTTTGAATATTTCATCAACAAGAAATGGAGACACTGGATGTTTGTCTTCATTTTGTCTATGATTGACATGTTTTGGTTGTAACTGACAAAAAAACCCCCCATTTTTTCTGTTCTGATTCTTATCCTGATGAAAAAAGCAGGGTCTTGTTGCCTTTTTGTGAACAAGGCTCTCGTAAACTTCAGGAAAATTAATTGCATTGTTATTGGGTGAACCTCTGTTGTTATTGGTGGCTTAAGGTTCAGTAAATGATGGCACATCTGTTTTCATGTTGATGTTTCTCCATGCATGTTTGAAGTGATGGTTCTCGTTTATAGCTGTATTGATTTCTATCAATTGATGCTCGGGCCATTGTTTATGATTAGCTTTGTCCTCTCAATTGCTTCAAGTACTGCATTTTAAAAACTAGTTAGTCATAACATGCATTGTATGATCTTGATTGTAATTATGTTTCCTCCATTGATAGGTTTTCTAAGCTTGTTTTGACATGTGCATCCTTTCTAATGTCATGCAGAATACAAGAGAGACAGCTTTTGCTCTAAGGAAGTTGCCTCTGGTCAAGGCCAAGAGGTATTTGGAAGATGTTATGGCTCACAAACAGGCCATTCCATTCCGACGTTTCTGTGGTGGAGTTGGGCGTACTGCACAAGCAAAGAACAGGCACTCTAATGGACAAGGACGATGGCCTGCCAAGTCTGCCAAGTTCATCTTGGATTTACTCAAGAATGCCGAGAGCAATGCTGAGGTACATCTATCTTCTTATTGGTCTTCACTTTCTCATCATCTTCTGCTTGCCATTTTACTGACATTACTTGCTTTTCCAGGTCAAGGGTTTGGATGTGGATGCACTCTACATTACTCACATCCAGGTGAATCAGGCACAGAAGCAGAGACGTCGTACTTATCGGGCGCATGGAAGAATTAATCGTAAGCTTGTTTTGATTAGATTCGTATTAGTTAATCTTACAAGTACATTTCCATCTGTATTCACAGGAATCTTTTTTTTCCTTTCCAGCTTACATGTCCAGCCCTTGCCACATTGAGTTGACTCTATCTGAAAAGGAAGAGCCAGTTAAGAAAGAGGTAAATTCATTTCTTTCTAATTGGTAGATGGTTTAATTAATATACTAGTGTTTTTTGGACCTTTCTAATTCTGTGTACTTGTATTGCAGCCTGAGACCCAGCTAGCGACCAGCAAGTCAAAGAAGTCTCAAGCCTCCTCTTGAGTGGCGATCTTAGTTCAGTGTGGATCCCCTTTTGATTTCTGTGTTTTTTTCTTAAGAAGGATTTTGTTGCGTATCTTATAGAATGATCAGATTTTTAGATGTACTGGACATCTTGTATGTTGATTTCGAATTATGTTTAGTTCTTTGTTCTATGAGAAATGTCCTGGCGGGTTTATTTGAAGTCTATTTTCATCACAGTTTTTATCGTAAATTGACAAATAGTCCTTGATAATGGTAATGATCGGCCGTTTGTGAACCACCGTGTAGTTTTCCATCCCTGATGTGCCCTTAGGAGCGAGAAACCAGTTTCGATTTGAAAATTATCCAGATTGTCAGACTTATGTCCCCTTGTTGGTAGCGGTAGTGGTAGTTTGTATTCATCAAAGTGTCGTTGACCTGGTTTCCAGGGTCTCAAATCGTTAAATGTTTATTTTTGATCTCCCTCGCCTTGTCCCTTGCTGCCTTTTCCAGTTCTGTGCTTTGGGGGATTTGGAAATGTATTGAGCCGAATGAACTTGGTCCGCTACTCGAAACGAATCGAAGTTTTTTATACCATTGAAAATCTGTTTTCGTACAAAGGTGGCTTTCTGCCCCCATTAGAATATAGAGTGAACTATATTATTTACAGTCCTGTGTTAAGCGGTGTGCCGGGGGGAAAAAGTCGGTGATGCATTCGGCATAAACCTTATTGAGCAAAAAAAAAATATTGATAAAACAATAAGGCAATGAAACTAAAATTCAAACAAATCAAATATGAAAAAACAAAATTAAAAAAAAAACCTGATTTGAGCTTACTTGAATGAGAATGCTAAATATGACAACTTGATATATAGCATGACAAATATGAAAGTTATTTGTAAACTTGAGTGAGCTTGAGATAAGTTAATATAAATTAACAAAAAGTAAATAACAAGATTGAAATAAGAAAATAAACAAGAAGTAAAAGTTGAAGTACAATTCCAAACATCTAAAATAAATAAATAAATAAATAAGACAAAAAAATCTAAACAAATTAAGCAAGTTAACCAAACTCTGCAATTTAAATCATGCAATGAAATAACCCGATGCAAAAAAAAGAAATATTATAAAAACTTAATCTTAAAAAAACATAATGCTGAATGACATAACATTAACGATATTAAATTAAAAAAAAAACCAAGCCAAACCACTAAATTTGCAATCTAAGTGATGAGATCGAGATAAACGAATAGAAAGCAAACTGAAAAAAATTATGAAGCCTAATATAAAAAAACCTCAACTTTGAAAGATGGAACTAAAAAATACAATTAATTCTCAACATATATAATGTTGAAGGATGAAATCAGAAAAAAAATATCAGTTAAAATAATTTGTCAAAGTAAATTTAACAAATAAAAAAAACCCAAGATAACCTGAGTCAGTTTGGAAATTCACAAGAAATTCCTATAGAAAGAAGATAAAAGAAAGAACAGGGCATAATAACTAATAATGTAAACGTTGAAGGATAAAACTGAAAAAAAACATGAGTTTTTTTTTTTTAAATAAGCAAATATTCTAAACTTGGACTATGTCTTAAATTCATAACCCATGAAATTCTAAACTCGGCTGAATCAAGAAGCTCAATTCCCAACTAATTTAATATTGAATGATGCAATCATAAAAAAAAATTAGGCAAACAAAATTAAACAAAGAATGATAAATAAAAAGATTCGAGATAACCTGGGTCATTTTAAAAATTAATGAAAAGTTATACAGAAAGCAAATAAGTAAAAATAACAAAGCCTAGTCTGCAGTTGAATAAATGATAAAACTGAAAAAACATGAGGTTAATGAAAGAAAGAAAAAACCAAGCAAACTCAGACGAACATCTTAAACTTAAGCTAGTCTATAGAACTCGTAACCGAGAAATTCTAGACCCCGGGCTCATTCAAGAAGCTGAATTCCCAAATAATTTGATGTTGAAAGATGAAATAAAAAAAAATATCAATTTAAAAAGTTTGCCAAAGTAAAAATCAGCAATCAAAATAATGAGGATCACTTTAGATAGGAAATAAAACATGATGATGATGATGAAATTGTAAAAAAAAAAATCAATTCAAAAAATTATCTCAAATAAAAAAACAACAATCAAAAGAATAAGGACTAAATTTAAAAAGTTAAAAAAATGAATGAGGATAAAATTGAAAAGACATTCTAATTCTATAAATTATTCCAAATAAAAGAAACAATATTCAAAACAATATGAATTTAATATGAAAGAAAAAAAAAAACAAATTAAAGGGGCTGCTTTTAAGTTTTTAAAGGGCAAGGCAAAAATCTAGGGAGGGGGAGATGAAGGAAAAAAGAAAAGAAAAGGTTTGTTAGTGTAAAAAAGGAGGACTATATGG
>Ga0325401_1001372_pt1 | contig 20413 bp, 10 predicted proteins | sample PopdelMetagenome_FD_205666 | JGI IMG/M metagenome (GOLD analysis project Ga0325401, IMG submission 205666) | Populus deltoides microbial communities from Bellville, Georgia, United States - Xylem-PdKOR-R2 | ecosystem: Host-associated > Plants > Phyllosphere > Stem > Wood/Secondary xylem | place... | reverse complement strand
TTTATCGGTTATCTTCAAATTCTCTATCTAAAGAAGAATATTAGAGAAGAACAAATCATTTAATAGAATCCATAACAATAATAATTCTTCAAGTCAACTAAGTCCATGAGATCTTCAAAATATATATCAAGTAGTTTGATAACCTTATAGGTTGATAGATTTAGTAATCCTGTAACTATTAAGGTTGTAACAATATGCTTGCAATTATAGGTTTGTAGCTGGTACATAATAATTTGCAAAACCATCAAAAAATCCAAAAACATGTTATCCCATCAAGAATTTTTCTCGGATTAGGAACAACACCATGATTAATTTAAAATGTTTTTAGTTAAGAAAAATATAAAATAACTTAAAATATGATGTCTCGAGCATTTGAAATAAACTAGTAGTGAAGCATGACCTCTCTTATAATTGTTCCTTTCTTTTCCTCTGAATCATTAACAACTCAATAGATTTAAAGAAAAGCTTTGCATTGGCTCCAAACAATTCAACTACAATTTAAATTATAGTAGATAGCTTTGCTTGAACTAATATGGAATAGAAAGGTAATATAAAAAATGCCAAGCCTAAGTATGTGTTTAGCTGCACAAATAAATTACTTGGACTTGTCATGCTTATTACCTCTTGGGCTCGGGTCAACCTTTTGAAAGTTATGCATAGTGTTAGAAAATTTGTTTTAAAATCATAGTTAATTAACACATTTGAGGTCAAATTTAATATGACTTCCACATATTTATTTCTTTTTTTTTAAGATCTTATAACATATAGTCAAGCTCATCATCTTCATATCCCAGTTGCTATCAAACTTAAACCTTTTATTGTCATATAGCCAAACACTTTTAAATATATATAAAAAAACATGTTTTACTTTCCATACTTTCTCTAGAACATTAAAATCAAAAGGAGTTGATGAAGAAAGGTTAATCATAAAAAGTGTCTCACCCCTAAAATTAGAGTCGGTTACTTTACGTAAAAATATAAATTTTATATACTATTTTATTTACTTAAATCATTATGATTTTTAAACTAATTTATTAGAGACTCCCATCCATAATCATTATAAGATTTTCCTCAGAGTTTTCACTAATTTCGATCAGGATAATGAGATTGTACGCAATACCAGCGATCAATGTTTTTCATGCATAAGGTCATAAATTAGTTTATTTATAATTCCACTTTGTTGTTGTTGTTTTACCCGATTGAAGAATTTATATGATTCATCATTGAGTTGACATTTCACGTTCCTATTTATTACTTTATCTCATCCAAAATTTAAGTTAATTTATTGGGGATGTCCATCCAAATTTGTAATAATTTTTCTCCTAATTTATAATTTTTAAATTATATATTATCCTATTGAACACTTATATATTTATTTTTAGGCCAAAGGTTTATATTCTCTTCTTCTTATAAAGATTTCATCCTCAAGATTTAAATTCATACCTAAGTTTGGAAACAAGTTTGGATATTTCTTTTTCATTTCTGATTTTCCTTTCCCAATCTCTTCTTTGATTTAAGAGTTCCTCCATAATATTCTCGTCAAAGAAACCTTTTTATTTCATAACTCCTTCTCACTTCGATCAAGGGTTTTCATTGGTTTTCATCTACAGTGTCAAATCTTCCTTGATATCTACCGACACTTATGAAAGCAACCCAAAGGGATTAACCTTAGCCTTCCAAAACAAAGGGATTGATGATCATGGGTCTTGGTTACGTGTGGAGGCAATTCCAACTTATAGGCAATTGATCTTATCTTCTTAATGATCTCAAAAGGCCTTATTTATCTTGATGCTAGTTTCCCTTTCATTCCAAACCAAATGATATTTTTACAAGGTGCAACATTCAAAAACACTTGATTTCTCAAATCAAACTCCTAGGATCTCCTTTTATTATCTGCTTAATTTTTCTATTCGTGTTGGGCTGTTTTTATTTTTTATTTTTAATTATCTTCACCTTATCACTGGTAATTTATACCAACTCAGACCCAATCAAATTCCTATCATCAACTTCCTCTCAATATATTAGAGTACAATATTTCTTTTTATATAATGCTTCAAAAGAAGTCATTCTCACTTTAACCTAATAACTATTATTGTTAGTGAATTCCACCAATGACAAGTGATTCTCCTAATTTCTTTAAATTATAGTACACAAGATCTTAACAAATCCTCTAAGTTTTATATGATCCTTTTTAATAGAATATCCGTCTAAGGATGAAAAATAGTGTTTGGATTCAATTTTATTCCTAGAATACGCTGCATACTTGACCATAATCAAGATCTAAACCTTATATCTCAATTTGATATGATTGATATTGGCACCTCATATATCCTTACTGGGTCCATCATTTATTTTTTTTTGGTAGAAGCAAAGCAAATTTAGCCAATTGATCCACTATGACCTATATGATATCATTTTCCTTCTTTCCCCTGGGTAGTTTGAAAACAAAATCCATAGTGATATCTTTCTATTTCCATTATGAAATCAGAAATGGTTGCAACTTTCCAATTGGTTTTTGGGATTCCATCTTTACATGACGACATATTCTATACTTGGCCACAAACTTTGCAAATTTCTTTTTCATGTTGAGCCCCCAACAAAACAATACTCTTTTAGATCCCTGTACTTCTTGGTATTACAGGGTGAACCACAAATCTAAGACTCATGGCCCTCTTTTAACACTTCTTTCTTGAGGGCCTTATCATCTGGTAAGTAAACTCAATTCTCCATTTGCAAAAACATTACAGGAAATACATGCAAGCAGATGCACATGAATGAAAATGAACAAACATTGTGATAGCAATCATTCAAGCATCCTCGCAGGTTGCTTGCATGCTTACACATTTCAAGGAGTGAGACAGCCATTCTCATTTTTGAGATAATTTTACAATCCAGAAAATACCAGCATCTTAATATGACATATACTCCTAAACTACAATATTTACCAGCATGCTTTTGCAGATTGCTAATAACTGGTGAACGTCCACCCACCTAAACAAGGCGCCTATCTCATCTCTCCATACAATGACCGTGGGTTGATCTTCATGAAAGCAACAACTCAAAAGGATTCAAACCTATTTGAAACGCTGTAATCTAAATGGGAAGAGAGATAACCACATATCAGTTAAATACAAGGCACTCCGCTCATATGATAGATATTTGATACTCAACAACCTACAATCTGGTCCGTGCCACATATCTCCTCCATCACCTAATCTTCTGTAACCACATCAGCACCCAGTCCAAGTGTAACATGGGCAATGTGATCTGGCAAGGTACCCGTCTTCTTCATCTCATCGAACACCTCATAAGCTCTATCTATATTTTCAATTCTTTGATACCCAGCAATTAAAGCAGTATATGTCTTCACATCGGGTGTGACATTATTTCTCTTCATATCATCAATCAGCATAGTAGCCATATCCAAGCGTTTTAACTTGCAAAATCCATCAACTAGACAAGTATATGTCTTCACATTGGGTGTGACATTGTTTCTCTTCATTTTCTTATACATTGACCAAGCCCTTTTCACATTTCCAACTCTACAGTACCCATCTATAATAGCTGTGAAAGCAAACTCATCTCGGCTCAAACCCTCTTCAGCCATCTCCTTAAACAGATTAAGTGCTTTAGACATTTTGCCTCTCTTGGAAAACATGTCAACAAGAACTGTACGTGTCACATTGTCTGGTTTGCACCCAAGTTTTGGCATTTTTCGATACAACTTCCAGGCCTTCATCGGATTTTTAAACTGTTTAGCATATCCATCCATAATGGCAGTGTAATGAATAACAGAAGGGAAAATGTTGTCCTTAAACATTATAGGAAGAACTTCCCATGCCTTTTCCACTGCCCGATACTTGCATAGCCAGTTTATGATTACACTATATGTGTATGAGTTGGGAAGAATATTTTGATCTTTCATTTGGTTTATATATATCAAAGCTTCTTCAAACTGCCCTCTGCTGCAATATTGATCAACGATATGATTGCAAGTGATAATATCTGGCTGGAGACCATCCTGTAGCATTGTATAGAAATTTTTTAGCGCTTCCTTTAAACACCCCTTTCTGCAGTATTCACGAATCAGGCTAATATAAATGATATAATCAGGAACCAAGCCATTCTTTCTCATCTCGTGCACAAGATTGTTTGCAGATTTCATATTATGCCCCTTTAAGAATCCATGGATTAAGGTGCTGTATGATATCAGGTCATGCTTGTACCCTTTAGCACTGAGCTCATGGAAAAAATTGAGACAATCGTTCACCAGTCCTTTAGTACGAAGACCCACAAGGACTGAGGTGCAACAAACAAGGGGTGGCTTCTTATTACAATGCTCCATTTCTTGTATTAAATTCATACCTGATTCAATATCTCCTTCCGTGCAAAAGGCATTGACTAAAATGCTGTAGCTATAAATGTCTGGCGATATTCCCTCATCCTTCATTTCTTCCAGAAGTTTTAAAGCTTCATCTGGTCTGCCTTTTTGGCAAAACCCCTGAATGAGAGCATTGTAACAATAAATGTTGAGAGGCTGGTTGCTACTTCTCAAATCCTGAACCTTGTTCCAAGCATCCTCAATTGAACCAACTCTACAGAGACCATGGATATATACACCATAAGTTACAACTGTTGGGTTTTCCCCTTTTTTCTCCATTTCTTCCAGGATCAGAGATGCTTGTTCCATATCTATATTCTGCCCATGACGTTCTTTACAGTAAAAATTTATCATAATTGTGTAGGTGTAAACATTTGGTGATGGGCCAGAATTCTTCAAATCATCAAACAAACTTCTAACAGCTTCCAGTTTATCTCCTTCCGCTAAACACTTGAGCAAGAAATTGCACGAAGAAATATTCAACTCAACACCAATTTTCTTAGCCTGCATAAAAACATCTTTCGCATCTGCAAGCATCTTATTCGATGCAAAAACCTTTATAAGTAAACTAAATACAGTAGCCGATCTTCCCACACACTCTGGTGAATCCAAGAATGTGGAGAACAACCCTGAAACATTAAGATTTTCTTCCTTGTAATAAAAAACAATATCTGTGAGCAAATATTGTGCTTCCCTCTGCAGGCCCGCCAATGCAAACACATGAACAATGGTTCTAAATGCATTAATTGAATAAAAAAATCCATAGACGTTCACGGATTTTGAGAATTTCACTTGCCTAGCAACCTCCCAATTCAAAGTCTTTAAAAGCTCCACAACAAGTCGAGACAATTCACACCTCTTTGGATTCTTAAATTTTATTCTTGGTACCATAAATTTATCAACGTCACTATCCGTTTCACTCATAGAACTATAATGAGACACATTGTCTTCCAATTGCAAAGCAGATAAATCTGAAAAATGTACATAAAGACAACCTCTGCGCCAAATAAGAAGGCTTCGAAGCAAACCTGGTTTCAATAAGCATGTTCTTGAATAACGACAAATACCCATTAAACCCAGATTGAGACTTAGCAAATTAAGCACTAGGAGTTGCATAATACAAAAGGCTGTGCCGCCATTGAGAATTATCCGAGAGCATCGCTTTTTTAGCTAATAATGATGATACTTTTGAATAACCAATAAGCTGCACTTGAAAAAAACAACCTTAGATGTAAAGAATTAAAAAAAAAAAAGAGCAAAGAAGACTTCAAAAGAAAAGGCAATAGCAGCTTGTTTATGGCAAAGTAAAGAGAGGAACTTGGTATTTTAAAATTACAGTGAATAGATGAGAAAAATACCTCCAATTTTGAAAGGGCCATCCTTTTGAGAGAGAGACAAATGTGAAGTTATCTTTGATGTTTTTTTTTTTTTTTTTCTAAAGTAAGACAGGAGGAAGAGAAGACAGGAGGGAGTTTTTGTCCGCTGATGCTCTTCGCACCGCCTCTCATGAGTGTGGTGGGCACTGCACGGAGCTCTGACTTGAAGCCTAGACAGCCGCTTATCAGGGCTTTATTTATGGGCTTACTCATGTGAGTAAGCCCATAAAAAAAGCCCTGAAAACAAAATAGGCATCACCGCGCTCCATCACTGCTACTTCCACCAACTCTCCTTTAACAATTTTAAATCAACACTTCTAAATTTATGAAATTTAGTGTGATTTGATGATTATGTTAGTGTTTAGTTTTTTCATATTGAGATTTAGTTGAATCTAGATCAATTGATATAAATCAAATCAATTAGGATTTATATGATTGATGATAAATGATGAATTTTATTAAATTGATATATTTTAGTGAGAACTGGTTAAGATTGATAAAAATATTTAGGATAATCAGTAAAAAGTTGTGTTAATTGATTAATTTTATGAAATTATTTAGTTTTTTTATAGTATATTTTAAAGTGAATTATTTAATTTTTGTAAGTGGTAAATTTTGTTGAGAAATTGTGAGATTTAATAAATTTTAGGAGAATTGGTTGACATTTGTGAGAATTGATGATTTTATTAAATATTGTAGTTTTTTTTTATTTTAGGGTTTTATGTGAATTATGTAATTTTTTGCTATTGATAAATTTTGGTGAGAATTTGAATGAGTTGATAAATTTTGAGAGAATTTATCAGAATTGTTGAATTTTATCAAATTATATAATTCTTTGCGAATTGGAGAGAATTAATTAGTAAATAGCAAATAGAGAGAGAGAGAAAAAAAGAGAAAGAGAGAAAGCATTATTATAGTAAATAGTGTTTTGTAAGAGGCAAAGTAAAATCCCCTTTTTTTTTATTTTTTGTTAACTTGTCAAACTTGTGACCCGAGTCGTAAGATGAGTATAACCTCATAGAAAACAAATCAAAATAAATCACAAAACTTAATTCCTAATCAATTTAATGTTAAAAGATAAATTTGAAAAAATAAGTTAATTAGAAAAAAAAAACTCGAGTCAACAAAGTTAAATTGTTAAACTCGTGGTCCAAGTCATGAGACTGTGATGGTCTTATAAAAAGTAAATTAAAAAGAAATTATAAAACACAATCCTCGATATACCTAATGTTAAAGGATGCAATTGAAATTAAAAAAAAACATAGATTGAAAAAAAAAAGAGAAAAAAGAAAAATATTATTTCAACTAATAGTATTTTATGAAGTGGGGTACAATAAAATACATTCCTCTTTTAGTTTTGAGACTGAGATAACCTCATAAAAAAATAAATTAAAAAACAATTATAAGCACAATATTCAATAAACCTAATGTTGAAGGGTGAAATTAAAATTAAAAGATAAGAATAAATTGAAAAAAAAAACAAAGAGAGAAAAAAGAAAAAATATTATTTCAATGAATAGTATTTTTGAGGAGGGGTTCAATAAAATCCTCTTATTTTTTAGTTTTGAGACTGAGATTGTCTCATAAAAAATAAATTAAAAAAAATCATGAAACACAATCTCCAATAAACTTAACATTGAAAGATGAAATTGAAAAAAAAATATAAATGTAAAAAAAAGAGAAAAAAAAACATTATTATAGTGAATTGTGTTTTGTGAGGAGGGGTACAGAAAAATCCTTTCCTATTTTAGTTTTTTTTATTAATTAGGCATTTCACTAGCCAAACTAAAACAAGTCATATATAAAAGATGAAATTTTAATGAAATTAAAGTTGATATTACTTGAAGGATGTAAGTTGAGAAATGTCCAATTTGTTATATTGTTATACCTATTTGTTGTGATGTCAGTTTGAAGTCTATGGTTGGTTTGATAATCGAATATGAATTGAGATACTTAGAGTTTTACTTGAACAATAGACCTAACATAAAAATACTTTTCTAGTATCGAGTATATTTAGATCCCAAGTTATACCTAAATGGCTACACAAACATTATAGTTTGTAGGTCTATTTAGGATAGTTAGTGATACAATGAACTTAACATTGATACCTGAAATTATAGAAATTGAATATCCAATTATGTTTAACCATATATATGCTAATAATGAATTTGAATCAAATGATGAGGAAGATAAGGGTAATGTTTAGTTGATCCATATAAAGAAAATGAGTTTGGTGAGTTATTAAGCCAACTATAATTCATAAGATCTCTCATTCTTGAATTTAAGAATACTAATAGGGCTGATAAAATAGTATGCAATGGCTAAGCTACAAGTCATATGAATTCAAGTGTAAGTATTGAGTTAGAGGTTAAATAAAACTTCTAAACCAAGTATAAATTAATTAATGCAAGAACATAGTGGCACGTAACGAATTCATTACAATATAAGGTGCAACATTCAACCACAACCTATATGCAATTATAATATTCAAATGCACTAGAATGTTAATGGTACTTACATGAGGATTTCATAAGAATTATGATTTGTTTAAGTTTTCAAAGTTGATAGGTCCATGTGCATACATTAATTCATCAATTAAGGAAGATCATTGTTAGCTTGATTCATAATTTATTGATAATATAGTTTGTTAATTATAAGTGATGACATAATTATGAATATTGTGACTATTCAAGTAATGAATAAGTAAACAATATAGGTTTAATATCTCATATTGTAATGCATAAGTAGCTAAATAAAAGGTACTCGAGTGATTATTGGGTTCACACAAGAGCTTTTTTAAACATTGCCTAGATTGTTATCAACACTCTAATAATAAAATCCCAGTACAATTATCCATTAGAATCATAATGAGTATATGATGACATAAAAACATTTTAAAGGGTTTTATGGTCATTTAGAATTGCAATTGAGGGATTGAGGAATTGAGGAATTGTCATCCACTGATAAATCTCACTCACGTATACGAGAAGTTTATTATATAAATATTAGTGTTGGACATAATGTATTATATATATATATATATATACATATAGAGAGAGAGAGAGAGAGAGAGAGAGAGATGCCATGAACTAGTTGGATTTCATCATTATTGTTCATGCCATTTTATAAATAACTTTAGCACCAGGTTCAAATATTCAATGTTGAAAAAAAAACCTTTGAATTTGATGTGTTGTGTCCATCAAAGAAGAAATTTGATAACTAGTATAAGAAGGATAAATGAATAAAATAATGGAAAGAAATTGAACTAAAGAAGAGTAGGAACTTTCGTTTGATGATGCTTATTGTTATAGGAAATATCTATAAATTTATTAGAAGTTTTTAATAATATCTTGAAGGGAGGACGTTTATTGCACTTTATTTTTTTAATTTAGTTGACTTTTTATAGATTAAATAAATATTTTGTTCATTGAAGATTTAAGACTCAAGGTTTCATATCTCATAGTATATTATAGCCTCTACAAGTACTTTATGAAATTGCAACAGCTTTAAATATATTAAGAACACATATGACAACTCAATTTAACTATGAAATAAGATATTTTCAAGTTATTACTCTCCCTCAACCTAGTGGTTGAAGAGAGATAAGAGATTCAATGAATAATTAACATACAAAAAGGTTGTTTAATATATGGTAAATGGAAAATTCATTGATCATGTTTTCATCTCTTTACTTGTTGTACCGCATATCGATTTGAATTTGTATAATTGTTGACCTTTTTATAGTGTTGACATGTATCAAAATGCATATGATCTTCAATTTCATCAATTACCTAACTAACTACTGTGACATAAATATACCAGAAATAAGGTAGAAACAGATCCAATGAGATGAAGATATAGTGGGTGTCAAAAAATATATATTTATTTTTATATTGAGATGAATGTAAGAGGGGAACATACAAAAAATAAATGTAGCATGTGTGGTGAGAGAGAGCATAATAGAAAAATTAACCTGAGTGGACAACGTATGTAAGCATTATTATTATTATTATTATTATTATTATTATTATTATTATTATTATTATTATTATTATTATTATTTTGCATTGATGTTATTGGTTATTGTTTTATATTGAAATATTAACAACTTGTTATTTGACAAATATACCATACAGGTACGTGTTAAGACATGGTGCATACGAGAGGTGGCACTACAAGTTTTATCATATGCCCTCGTAATTGAGAAACTATGAAGAGATTAGTTTTGTTCTAGGTTGTATTGGTAGTTGATATATATTTATAGGACCAACATCGATCCATAGATATAAGAGTTAGATATGTAAGTTTATTTGTGACTGCTGTATTCAACCATACTTATAATCATCCTAATATATGTGTAATTTCATTATATTTCAAGGCATCTCTCTTGTATAAATTGATGTTTTTGCATCCTTGTATTCTTTCATTCATTGTTCATGTCAATGTTTATAGGACCAATTACCTTTAACACATCAAGCTTAATCATGGATTGCTTAGTGCGTTGCTAAAATGATAAATGAGTGAGACCCACGTATTTCATCTAAGTATAGATAAAATGATACATACACTTTATGATGTTGCCTTATTACTTGGGTTGTTGTTAAATAGTGCTTCTATAACCAACAGAGAATTGTATAAGAGTGGCATGATATGTAAGCATTTATCATGACAAATACATCATAATATTGTTGTTAAAGGAGATTACATCAAGATAAGTGGCTAGAAAAGACTTTTATGAGCTCACCTCTAAATAATCTGATATATAAAGTGTTGTGTGAGTATGCTAGAGCTTATCTTATGCACATATTTAATAGCGCGTTATTCACAAGTATAATTAAAAATGCAGTGCTAGTCATGTTTTTACCATTCATGAAGGATTTTTAGCAAATTTTAGTCTATAACTAGGAGTAGATAGTGCTTGCCTACCTATACTGCCAACTATGTCATGGATATATGACTAACTTTAAACAAGTATGCAGTTATTTGCTACTTCTATAGATATAATTATTTTAAATATTTTGATTTATTTTGGTAATAATACTTGAAGTGGTTATGTGATGGTGGTACTGAATAACATAAGTAGAGATGACAATTTCATACGAGTATCTAATATCACTTGGTATACCTTGATTGAGATTTTACTTGGTTTGTCCAAAATCAAAGTAAATAGATTCAAAGTAGATTTAAAAAACCTTCACCCAATTTTACTTGGATCGAATATTAGAGCGGGCACAAGGTTCACTTAACCCAATATTTTTACCTTTTATTTTTTTTTATTAATATATATAATTTATATTATAATTCCTATCAAAATCAATTTAAGTTTATAGCTATAAGTTTAATTTATATCATATTCATAGATAAATGTTATTAATTAAGAATATGTGAAGTTAGAATGCTAGTGTCCCATAATGTTAGGTCATATAACAAATAATAAGGATTAATTTGACCACCAAAGCAAATATAAGGGACTAACTTTGGCCTCCTCTTATATATATGGGGTGTTTTCCCACAAGTTTTTCCCCCCTCTAAATTCGGGTTTTGAATGATGTGGCATGTCTAAGATCATATTTTCCTAGCTTTTTCTTCTTCTTGGCTCAGGTGAGAGAGGCTTGCTCCTGAAAAATACAATCCATGCCCTTTTTTTATATCAAAAGGATAAAAGAAAGAGGAGAGGAGGAAGTACCGAATCGCTAGATGAAAAAAAATGGAGGCTCATAAGAGAAGACAATGATGCAGGAGAGGGGCCGTCTCTCGCAATGAACAATGGGAAAGGTTGCAAAGTGTATCATGTTATAGTTATCAGTTATACATCACAATCGAGCCTTAAATTTGCATTTTCTTCAAGGACTTCCCACCTTGCACTAGTTTTTGTTTCCATTGTTCTTTCACGCACCATATTTTTTTCCAGTTCTTTTGTTCATTTGCCAACAAACACCTGCTTTTTTCCAGTTCTTACGGGTCAATTCATTTGTTATCTTAAGATTTTTCAAAAAATGATTCAATCTGTCCAGATCCAGCTCTACTCTGCTGGGACCTTACGTATATTTTCACGCATTTATCAGCTGCTAACAAATTGTTTGGACACTGACATTTCATTGTTCTAGGCTGCCCTTGAATATCTTGATGCATTTTCTTATTATTTTGATAATGCATGGCTCCTGTCACTCATTCTTTGTGTAAACAAATCTGCCAAGACCAGATACTTGTAGGAGCATTCTTTTGTATCAGTTCAACATGTTTTCATTTTTGGATCCAATCGTTTTCCCACTCTCATGCATTACTCTCATTCAATTTATACAATTGCTCTTCAATTGGCCCACCATTTACAGCTTTTTCTAATGCGTTTCATATTTCTATTTTGTCCTCGACCCTTCTTTGCAAAAATTTGGTGTGATCAATTCAATTAAGGAAAGGAAAAGGTGTTGTCATGTGGTTCCCTTTGCTATTATGCTTACAACTGTTACTTCTTTTCTTTAGCTTTCTTAGCAACTGAACAAACTGTTCTTTCAAATACCCTCTGCGTTAGAGCTGACTGAATTATGCTTGGTGATCTTACGTTGCGCTAAATTTTTTAAAAACTACTAGATTTGGCCAATTTCCTCGACCGCAGTACCTCTCCCAGCCCCCTTATCATTTACATGTGCAATTTCTATACTATTAGCTGTGCTTGCTTCTGTATTTTGCCACTACTACTACATATGAAAGTTTTGATGTATTTCTCTATGTTTCCCCCCTCTTTGTTAAATGTTAACTTTACTTGGCTTCCTGATTTGCACTTCCTGTAAATTGTGCGTATTTAGTTTTCCTTTTGCTATGGTTGTTTGCCATTTCTCCCCCCACTCACCCCCTAAATCGCTCACAAAATTATTGATGGCTTTCAAAGAGATATATGTGTACTCTTTTTTACATTTTCATTGTGTTAAATGAATAGCTTAGACTAATTAACTCTATTTATAGTTCAGCTACAACTTTCTCTCTGTTTGCAGCATGCTTTAGGATTCAACTTCCATCCATTACACCTTTGCGCTTATAGACTTTTCCTTCCCCATTATCACGCATGCTAACAGCTTCGTTTTTATGTAGGGTGACTTGCTGTGAAACCGTTGTTGGATGATTTCTTCATGACTCGATCCAGCTTGCTATGTTTTTTGCCCTCGCTTGCAAATGGTTGCTTATCTTCTCCGTAGACATTCCAGCTTCACTTATCGTGCGCAAAGTCATCCCATAAACTCAGCTCATGTGTTACTGTAGTCGATGTTGATTCTCACATCAAGCTTCTGAACATTTAAACAAAGCTTTCGAATGCACCTTTAATTTTGCTTGGCGCCAATGTCAATTCTTGGTTTTATTCCTTTTCAGCTATATTATTCCCATAACTATTCTTTCAGGCTATACAGGATTGCTCCACACTATGAAAGACTGCCCGCTGCAGCGCGCAGCTACATAGTTTAGGTTTTAATCCGAGTAGCTTGATAGTTTTCTTTATGGGGAAAGAACAAATTTACTCCCAAACTATTATACATATCCCAATTGAGTCCTCTACCATTCGATTGTCCCAATTAAATTAAATTAACCTCCATTGTTATTTAAAGTTTAAAAGTCCATTATTTTTTCACATGACAGATACATGCCTTGAATTTTAGACCGTTCTTGGCAACATTGATGCTTCTTGCCAAAATATTCATCAACATCGATCATTTTTTGCTGCTAAAAATTATCAACAATACATAACTTATTTGGAGTGTTAAAAACATTTGTTTTAGCTCAAAAATATTTTAGGAAGCCTCGTTTTTACACTAAAATCAGGCAAAAGATAAAAGGTGCGGGAATCATGTGCAAAATTAACATGCCCTTTAGCCTTAGGTAACGACAGGGTTAATTGAGCGTAATCTCAAAGATGGGGGCCTCAATTGATAGTTTGGAGGCAAATTTGTTCTTTCCACTTCTTTCTTTACTCCTATAATTTAGCCCTCTAAACCTGGATAAGAAAAGTACCTGGAGCATTTACACAGAGAGCGGAATAGAGATGAAGAGAGCTACAGACATTTTATTACAACACATCAAAACTCCACGATCAGTCAATCCAGAGCTTCATCTTTAAGAGAACACAACTTGCGGGTGTAAGGAGAGAAAAACCATAATGCTACACAATATCAACTCAAAATTGTGTTTTTGCCCTATTTTCATTCTTTTCTTTTCTTTTCTTTTCAGTAAACCGAAGCCATGAAGGAAAAAACACGCTCATTTTACTAGCACAACTCCTTGCAGCCAACACCCTGAGTACAGGAAACTGAATGTTGTAACAACAACCACAGCGAAAACAAAAATGCACGCAGAAAACACAAATTTGGGAGGGCTTTGCCTGCCTGGAATCTCTCGGACGTGAAACCAGCATTTAAAACTGACATCATTGTTCAACCTGGTAGCTCTAACTAGGGGGACGATCCTAATAACATACCATCACAATCCACAGGAGTTTTAAATGATGTCAGTTTTGTCAGTTCTCATCATGTTGAACCAAATCCTCTTTGCTATTGTTACTGAATCTCTAATATTCCTTTTCAACTGGGCTGGTTTAGAGCTGTGCTGACAGCTATCCCACTGTGTGCTGCTTGCAACCTTTTGGTCCAAAATGCTGAGAACCGCGCCTCACAATCTTTCTGCACAAGTAGCAATAGTGCATTTGGCATGACCAGCAAAGAATGTGGTTGTTATTGCCAACCTGTAACCATGTCAAAAGAGAAGAAAATGACAAACCTATCAGGCAGCTGATGCTCAATGTTTTTTAGTATTTCAAAGCAAAGGGAAAAAAGAGAGTAGATTTGATCATAGGGTTCCAGAGGAATCAATCCATTAATTATCTCCTAAATGTTTATAAGCAAAGAAATGAAACCAAGCTCATTGAAGATTTAACAGATTTTACCAACACTAACACTGTGTGGTGTACAGAAGTCTTTGTTCGACATGGCTTGAAATTGATGTCAAACATGGCCCATAAGAATAGCATTTTATTTTGTCATTCTTGAAAAATATTACTTTTAATACCACAAATTACATTGATCAGCTTTCATTTGTGTCCCAAAGACTATACTTGCAATAAAGAAAAATGAAGACTGTCAGTTGCAAAGTTTTCATTTGTAAATGATCAGCCCATGCATGTCTTGAATGAGTGGGATTCAGTTATCCTTTCTAATTTCAGGTCTAAACTTTTTTTTTTTTAAATACTAATAATAAATATGCAATAGCAAAAAAAAAATAAAAAGGATGGAACTAGAATACTTTTGAAAGTTTAGGGCTTAATAATTATGGTTCGGTGTTGCACTTTGAATAGGACACATGGCCCACAAGACATGAAAGCACCTGGTATCAGGTCAGATAAAAAAAGAACCAGAGATCGAAACAGAATTTAGCACTTCAGAATATTTAAATGCATTCAACATCTGATTCTGATCTACAGAAAGACCAATCATCACTAACCTTCACATTTAATTGACCACAATTGGGACATGTATTAACATGATCCGGAAAAAGTTCAGCATGAACCTCAGCCACAACTCGGCGGGGATTCATCCTCTCCTCCCATTGTTGAATCTCTTCTTGTGGGAAGAGTTCACACTGTCCATCCCTTCAATAATTGCAAAAGTTATTGTATAAATCTGACAAATGCAAGATCATGACAAACACACCAAATATAGTATTTAACTTTTTCAACGAATCACTCACTTAAAATGGTCATATCCATCAATCCCTTTGTTACAACGATAGCAGAAGAACTGCCCACAGTTTTTGCACACCATCTTGTTACAACCTTCAGTTCTTGAGATTGCCATCTTACAAGATGGGCATTGCTTAGCATCACGAAGTATTTCCTTGACACTAAGAAGTTCATTTATCATCTCGCGCTCTTTATGCTTTTGTCCATCTTTGAGGTGAGATGAGTTTTGACGTTCCTGTAGGGAAAAATTAAAGGTCATTAAAGACATATTTCATGATAAGTAATGATTGGTATATCGAAAAAATTTTAACGAATGCAACACGAATATACACATAAAATAAATGAACAAAAGGTTCCATTAAATTGCTATCAATGCTGTTGTTTGTATTTGTGTTGAATTCTTAACAATTATTTGTTATAACATCATTATTCTTTCACAACTGGCAAGGAAAACATCCTACCACGTATGACTTATTTTTCCAAAGCACCACAAAAGATCAAGAGAAAATGAAATCCAAGTTATGAAAATCTGAAACGCAGGCTAACATGAAAGTTATAGAAGCATTTTTTGGTAGAGAATTCGTTCTGATACCATGAGCAACATCATAGTAGTTATAATAAAAACAGAAGAAGGTGTGCATAACCAAGCAAGATTTCTGGATTATCATTTCATTATTTAATTTTATTTGATCAATCAGAATTTTAGTTCTTTCCTATTAAAATAGATATTGGGATCTTATTCAATTTCCCATATGATTTGAAATTTGGTTTCCCTATTTAGGGATTCCAATTCTCAACATTCTAGGGTTTTTGCTAGAGTTCTCAGTGTAATATAAGGGAACTTGATCCCATTCCTAATTATTCTAAGGATTATATTTCCAATGATCAACAGACTAACGAGTACTGAGAAACTTTCCTTCTATCTCCGCTTTTCTTATTGGTTTCCTCCCCATTCTATAAAATGATTAAGAACTGAAATTACATATGGAGAAAAGATATTGTCAATCACTAATATCTCAGGAGCTTTAAGTATGGGTTTTCTCAGCAAGACAAGAGAACACCCTTGTTTTGAGTTTGTTTTCATTTCTTCTGGTAGGATGCCCTATTAAAATATTTGCGCTTGTTTATCCTTCTTGTTAACAGAGGTGACTCTGAAACTAAATACCAGAGATGAGAACACAAACTTTACCTCCAAGACTTGAAGCTTCATTTCTGGTGTCATACAAAGTTCGCCTAAATGGCGTCTCTCCCTGCAAAGTGTGCAAAAGCTATATAAGCACTTCGAGCATTGTGCATGCTGTTCTTCATCTTCTATGCAGGGTGTTTCACATCTTGGGCAATAGGAAACATCAGACATGGAATCCAGTGTTTTCTGCAACATCAAGGACTCCCATCGTTCGTATTCTTCATCACCGAGTAACAGTTTCAATAAACCAGGCGGGACCATAACCCCACACTTTGCATCTGGACATTGAAGCTTGTTCACAGTACCTTCTGCAACATGAATGTCAGAATACCTCTTCATGCATTTTGGGCAGAAGAAATGCTGGCATGGTAGCCTGATGAAATCGCTGCCTGGTAAGATAAATAAAAAAGAAGGTTAATTTCCATAGAAGAACATACAAAAACAGATAAGAGGTTCTTTCTAATAGTATTCAGAAATAGTACATTGAAAAAGGTAAGAAAAGGAAATCAGTTCAGAGTAAAAGTTGATATTTATCAACAACCAACTCAGCAGCGAACCGAAAAAGGGAGTGTGAAGTTAAAGGACAAGACTACTAACAACCATGACCTTGTCTTCATACAGCAAACAAACGCCACAGAAAGTTGTAAGTGGAAGGTCTCCCAATGTCTGACATTATTGTACATGAAATACTATGCATTATCAAATTTCAAATGACAGCCATAAGCACACGCTTGAAGCTTAACTAGAGCAACATCATCTAGAAAGATTACAGCAAACAACTGGACCCAAAGGGACAACTATGCATTATGATAACCTATAAGCAAAGTCAAAAGTCTTCTTAAAAAAAAATGGACTGATGGAGTTCAAATATATATTTCAATCCCCAAAAACCTAAAACAGTCATAAACAGAGCATAGGTCAGCCATATTAGTACACCAAACGATTTGCTGTTTATATAATTAAGACCAGATTAAAGTAAATTCAGGAAAAGATTGAAAATTGCCTGCATACTCATCACAACAGATACAACATTCATGCAAGTTTTTGCAGAAGTTCTCATGGCATTGCTCAGCATTGTAACTTCTCAGTGAAGGAACATCAACCTCCAGGGATACACTTCCCGAAATCGCACGCCTGTCTTTTTTATGTTTAGTGACAGAAGGTCCAAGAATGATATCTTTATCAATCCCAAGAAAAGAAAGGGAATAATTCTGTAGCCAATCAGCCCATTGATATATAACCTCCAGCCCTGGTTGTTCCGTCCATATCGAGTCCAGCTTTGAGCAGAGAGGGGTAATACTAGTAGAATCCAACCACTGAACCGAGATGGTAAAATAAGGAGGTAGGTGGCTTGGGTATGATTTAGGTAATAGGCAGGTCAACACTATTGGTGGAAGATATTGGACTTCGAATGAGTAAGAAAACTCATCAGAACTACCACTTTTCCCATTACAATCACCAAGTGAATATAGCTTTGCAGTTACAGTAAATTCAGCAGGAACTTCAATGTGAATATGAATCTGCAGAATAACAAACAGGTGTTGGATGATTAATGTACAACATGACAAGAAGCTTTCAAATTGTAAGGTACTGAAGTAACCTGAAAAGATCTTAGACCTCTCTGTCTCTCAAGAATGAAGGTATTGTCTCCATAAATCGACTCCATAGCAAGCAACTGAAAAAAATGGATAAGAGTGAAAGATGAGAAAGGGCTGAAAAAGGTGTGGTAAAGGTTTCTTACTTTCAGGCTTCAGTTAACCATGGGAAAAAATTACGGGCAACTTTAAAGACCTCGATTTTCTTTACATTTCCAGACAAATTTTGATTTTTTATTTCTTTCGAGAAAGATATGTTTTCAAACTCGGTGGTTGGTTTGATGCTTTGCAGTTCAATGGTAACAAAGTTCTGTAATTGTAAGCCGTCCAATGGCAAAATGCTAATGGAGGTACGATAAAGTTGTTAAACAACAAGCTTCGAACTCTGTTGACATTCCTACGCAAATCCCAGTCTACCGGAAAAAACTGTGCATATCAAGTTTCACAAAACAAATTAAAACATTGGAAATATACAATTTTATGCCCTTCGAGTTTATGCCCATTTGTATATATCTTGCAAAATAAAGTTCAACAAAATCTTCATTAAACAAAAAAAAAAGTCAATAAACCCCAAAGTTTTTCAAATTACCTCATCCTCCTGTAGCTGATCATTGATCCTTAGCTGCTCCTCAGATAATTCTGGTTCCTCCACACCCAAAAAGAATTCGTCCAATCTAGTCACAACGCCATCAACCCCATTTCCATCCGGTTCACTCTCTTCTTTTTTCTCTTCAATCTCCTCTTTCTTTGTTTCATGAAGGTTTTTTTTCATATTTTCATTCACTTTCTCACCAAAACTAGAAGCACCCACTTCAGTACTTGAAGAGGGTGGGTCAGATTTGGGAGAATTCAAAGAACCTACTTGAGAATTTGAGGGTTTGTGCTCGGATTTCTTGATATACCGTTGTTGTGAGGAAGCTGATGATACAGATGTTGATTCAAGATTAGATTCTTCTTCTTGTTGTTGTTTTTGTTGATGTTGGGAATGATCGTGAAGTCGTTTAACAGTCCAGGACTCCCCGATACGATGCTTACCTCTTCTCATGGCCAATTTTTACAGGAAGAGGGACTGAAAATTTCAGGGATTGGGAGTGACAGAAGATTTTTTTTTGACCTTATTGATATTTTATAGGCTTATCGGTTGTGAGTAATAATTGTTTTTTAAAATATTTTTTATTTAAAAATATATTATTAGAAATATTAAAAAATAAATTTTAATAAAAAAACAAATTAAAAGTTATTTTCAAACAATCTAATGTATAGGTTTTCTTTTAATTTAAGTTATACATCAAATTATCGAAGAAAAAAAAAAGAATAATTTTTGGACAGACTAAAATGCATCCTCGGACATGGTTCAAGCGGTTCTTACATTACAATTGAGAATAGTCAATAAGTTATTAACTGTGAACATGTTCTTCCCGGTGACTTGTGAGGAGAATTACAGTGATAGTACAGTAAAAAAAAATAAAAAAATAATAATTAGTAAAGCCATATCAATCCCAAAACTCAACATCCATTCATTTGCATCCACCTTCAAATACGAAAAATAAAAAGAAAATTATAATGAATAGAAACTCACCGCAAGAAGAACAACTTCTCCTCCAGGACCAGAGATTCCTATCCCTCGACCATTTCCACAAGCGCTTTTAGGTAAAACAGAAATAATCAATAAATGGAGTTCAAAAAAGTTGGAAAAAACGAAAGCAGTGTGGAAGCAAAACCAGGTCAAACACGATGGCTCTTTTTTAAATAAATTCAGAAACATGAATTCTTTAGATTTTTTTTCTTGGATAAGAAAAGAGTTAGATCTAAAAGATTAATTGACTATTCAAAATATAAATTTTAGTCCTAAACTACTCAGATATTTTAGTACGGCATCTCTCTCCAGCCTTTCCAGATTGATACAATCCCATCATCATCAAGTGTTGTTTTGTCAATCAAGGAGCAGGTGAATGAAAATCGAAGAACAATCAAAGAAATCCTCCACATGGACCAAATGATCGACGCGATACTTTCTTTCCCAAGCTTTATTATCTGCCCCTGCATTCCCAGTTGGCGCAACATGGCTCCAGCTTCTGCTTTTGCAGTAGAGCATGCGCTATTGACAAACAAGCCCCCCTCTTTAATGAATATGAAATCTGTAGCTGCGTTGCTTGT
>Ga0325401_1001369_pt1 | contig 20440 bp, 18 predicted proteins | sample PopdelMetagenome_FD_205666 | JGI IMG/M metagenome (GOLD analysis project Ga0325401, IMG submission 205666) | Populus deltoides microbial communities from Bellville, Georgia, United States - Xylem-PdKOR-R2 | ecosystem: Host-associated > Plants > Phyllosphere > Stem > Wood/Secondary xylem | place... | reverse complement strand
ATTTGAGACTTTTTACTTAGCTTTGTGGTTTAAACGCCATGCAAGACACCCAGCAACATATTGTCGAGGCCGCTATTCGCGTGTTCAATGAGGATTACTCGGCGCCGCTGGAGAAGGTGGCGGAAAAAGCGGACGTCACGCGGCGCACGCTCCACCGCTACTTCAAGGGGCGCGAGGAACTGCTAGCGTGCTGCGAGCAGGAGATGCGGCGCAGCTGCAACCTAGCAATGACGGCGGCTCTGGACAGTTCCGACAATCCGCTCACCCAGCTTGAGCATATGCTGTACGCGGGCGTAGAGTGCGGGGCTAAATACTCGTTTTTCAGCAAGCTCCACACTCGCCCCGAGCACCATCATTCGACGCACAACGCCGAGTGCGCCGCCTATGACACTATGTTCAGCCGTTACCGGGCCGTCATTTCCAAGCTACAGGAGCAAGGTACCATTAGCCCTCATATCACGGCCGAATGGGTGATGATGCTGTTCAGCGGCGTGGTAGCTGCCACCATCAACGCCGATTCGTTTGGGGCCGTAGCCAAGAATAGCCTTAAGCAGTTTGCTTGGTTTTCGTTTAGTAAAGGAATAGGTCTTTAACTTTTTTTGCATCGATATGTCTCAAAATTGAGACATTTGACTTACGTTTGCGACATACAAATTCCTCTCATTATGGAACAGCAAGAAAAATTTGACGTGGTAATTGTTGGGGGAAGCTACACGGGCTTATCGGCGGCCATGGCGCTGGGGCGGGCCATCCGGCAGGTATTAGTGCTGGATACGGGCCATCCCTGCAACCACCAGACGCCGCATTCGCACAACTTCTTAACCCAAGATGGCAGCACGCCGGCGGCCATTGCGACCCAAGCCAAAGCGCAGGTCCTAGCTTACCCCACGGTGCAGTTCCGCCAAGAAGCGGCCGTAGCCGCAACGGGCACCGACAACCACTTCACCGTCACGACCGATACAGGCGCCACCGTACAGGCGCGCAAGCTGCTGTTTGCCACCGGCGTGCGCGACCTGATGCCAGCTATTCCGGGCTTTGCGGAGAGTTGGGGTATCTCGGTGATTCACTGCCCCTATTGCCACGGCTACGAGTACCGCGGCCAACCGACCGGCATGCTGGCCAGCGGCGCCACGGCCCTAGAGTGGAGCCAACTCATTCGTAACTGGACCGATCAGCTCACCGTCTTCACCAACGGCGAAGCTAGTTTTTCGCCCGAGCACCTGACCCAGCTCGCGGCTCGCCAAGTAGCCGTGGAGGAAACGCCCGTGCAGGAAATCATTCACCAGAACGGCTACCTCACCCACATTGGACTCGCCGACGGTCGCAGGGTACCGCTCACTGCCTTCTACGCCCGCCCCGCGTTTGAGCAGCACTGCACCTTACCGCGCGACCTAGGCTGCGACCACAACGAAGTAGGCCGCATCGTGGTTGATGCTATGCAAAAAACAAGCGTGCCGGGCATCTACGCCGCCGGCGACGCCACCACGATGATGAGGTCTGTCAGCATCGCTGTAGCGGGTGGCACCACCGCCGGGGCGCTGATCAACCATGAGCTGCTGGCTACCGACTAATACCTAGCTTGCCCCAAAATTGCTATACTGGTGCGGTAGCGTACCCGAATAAGCAACAACGCTGCACCCGACCATGAGCATTCAAGCTACTATTGCCCAAATACGCAGCGCCCTTGTTAACACCTTTACCGCAATCGACACTTGGTTCGAGCAAGACGCTACTCTGCGTGACTACCGACCGTCTAGCGGCGGCTGGACCATTGGGGAGATTTTAGAGCACATCGGGCTTACCAATCACTACCTGCTTATTCTCATAGACAAAGCCGCTCGCAAAGCCCTGCAAAATACGCACAACCTAGCGTTAGAAGCGGAATTGCAGGGTTACGCTTTTCGCTGGGATAAGCTCGCGGAAGTAGGGCTTCATAAGTCATTCGCGTGGACGCGGCCCGAGCACATGGAGCCCACCGGCACCAAACCTCTTGCAGAGGTGCGCGCCCAGTTGCAGGAGCAAATGAACCAGTGTTTGGCTGTTCTCAGCCATTTGCCCAACGGGGAAGGTATTCTTTACAGAACTACTATGACCGTCAATGACCTAGGCAAGCTCGACGTGTACGAGTATATCTACTTCTTGGTTCAGCACGGGCAGCGCCATCTCACGCAGATGCAGCACAACGAAGCCGCATTCCGGTCTGCCAGGACCTAGGTCTACTTCGCCTGCTTCAGCCACTTCAACGCGGCCGCTACTTTGGCGTCCTTGCTCAGGTCAGCGAAGTTGTCGCCGCCGGTGATGGACACGTCGGGCATAACGTTGGGGCGGTACACCACTTTGTTGCGGTCGGTTTCCTGCATCCCTGCAATGGTGAGGTAGGCGGAGCCGCTAATGCGGTAGCTTTCGTTGGCGGTGGTGGCGCCGTAGGTGGGCTCGCCGAAGAAGCGGGTGTTGGACCTGCCCTTAAGACTGATAGCAACGATTTCGCCGGAGCTGGCCGTCATACCACTGAGTAGCACGGCAATGGGTTTGTTGGTTTTCCGAACGGGACAGCGGTTTTGCAGCGTGGTCACTTGCAGCGTATCCAGGTAAAAATTACCCTGCCGTAGGTACCACTGCTGATCGGGTTTACCATCCTTGTCGACAAAGCCACCTAGGTATCCATCGCCGAGCAACGGGGCAATACCGGCCAGCATGGGCGCCATGGCCCCGCCGTCGTTGAGGCGCAAGTCGATAATCCAGGCGCGGGCCTTGTCAGGGTTGATGCGGCAGAGCGAATCCTGCACCACCTTGGCCGCGTCGCGCATTTGCTGCAAGCTCCCACCAGCGTTGATGCCTGGCATTTGAATATAGCCCACGTTGCCCGGCAGCATCTTCACCCGCAGACCGGGCTTCTTGGTTAGCGCCTCTTTCACAGCGGCGTTAGTGTAGGGCGTCCGGGCCGGATTGCGCCACTTGTAAGTCTTGCCCTTGTACGTGAGCCAGCCGTGGTCATCCTTCAGTTGTTCAAATACATAGGGGTAAATCGGCAGCAAGTCGCGCACCGACTGAGCACCCTGGGCTTTTTGGTACACCGTCTGACGCAGCTGCGGCCAGTTGACAGTGGAACGCTCTAAGGAGTACGTTTCCAGCAGCGTTAGGCTTTTATCGAGGAAGGTCTTAACAGAATCGGATAGTGGCGTAGCAGCAGTTTGGCATTGCGCCGCGTGGGAAACGGCGAGAAAGAGCACGAGTAATCCTAGTTTCTTCATGCCGCACAGATGCTGGTTCTGAGCGGAGGGTTGTTTGAAGGCCCAAGTTTAGATTATCGGGTTCGTGGCCAGTGCCTACTGCGGAAGGTGTGTTAGGGCGTGTTCGGTGTACCAGCCCCGAAGAGCGCAGACGTGAACTTGCGGTTGTACAGGTTATAGATATTTTTTGCAGCTTTTATTTTACCCAATTCGCAGTGCGCCTTCTTTTCCATCGTTCGCGCTTTTTGATGATGTATATGACGCGAACAGAATCTACTCCTGGCAGTGTATTTATCTGGCCATCATATCCTAAATCTGTTGAATCCTGTCGTACCAACCAGGTTCTGTATGAAGCTGCAGGTTCTTGTCTGCTGTAAAATTTTCCTTTAGGAGGTCGGATCAATCTCTCATGAGGAAATTTTTCAGGACCAAAGGGATAAATTCCGTCCGCTGTTTCAGGTTGCGCCATATAATACTTTCGCCACGGTTCACCAGGTATGGAATTAGTAGATACTTTGGCAAAATATATTTCCGGGTGATGTAGCAAGCCTTTGTAAGAAAGAGTGTCAAGAATTGGAATGATACTTTTATCGATAACCAATTTGTATTCGGCTCTTTTTACGGGAAAATCGAGATGGAAAAATACCATTACAGGTTGTCTAAAATTAACCTGCCTCATTTTCTTTATTTCCTCTCTCGCTTGTTGCGCAAATATTAGATGAGGAAGCGTAAAGCATATCAAAAATATTCTAAAGAGCATATTTATACTACCTAATTTCCGCTTTACTCTTCTCGCGCGCTTCCTTAAACTCCGAACCGGCTTTCCACTGCGGGAACGTTGTTTCGCTGGCTAGGCGCTGCCCGACGCGGTAGTAAAGCTGCGCATCTTGAGCGATGCCACCTAGGTCCCAGCTCGGGTCCAGTTGGTCGGAGGGCTTGTGGTAATGCTCGCTGGTGAACTGCTGGCGCTGCTGGGCAATGTAGTCTTTGCCGCGGGTGCGACTTTCGTAGCCGCCGCTGGCGTAGAGCGAGGGAACGCCCACGTGGGCAAAGCTGAAGTGGTCGGAGCGGTAGAACATGCCGGTTTCGGGGGTTTGGTCGGGCAATACGTAGCGGTCTTGCTCCTTGGCCGCAGCGCGGGCGTATTCCTCCAGCTCCGATTGGCCGTAGCCGATAACGGTGAGGTCCTTCATCTCGCCGTAGGGCCAGAGCATGTCCATGTTCAGGTCGGCCACGGTTTTGTTCAGCGGAAACGGCGGGTGCTGGGCATAGTAGGCCGAACCGAGCAAGCCCTGCTCCTCGCCCGTCACGGCCAAGAACACGATACTGCGGGCGGGTTTCTCCTTGGCTTTCTGGAAGGCTTCGGCGATGCTGAGCAGGGCAGCTAGGCCGGTGCCGTCGTCCACGGCGCCGTTATAGATGGAGTCGCCGGCAATGGTTTTACCCACCCCAAAATGGTCCCAGTGGGCCGAGTAGATAATGTACTCGTTCGGGCGGGTGGTGCCGGGCAGCACGGCCAGCACGTTCTTACTTGTTTGGCGGCGGAGCTTGTTCTGGATGCTCACCGTTACGGCTAGGTCGCCGAGCGGTCGGGCTTTGAAGCCGGGCTTATTGGCGGCAGCGTAGAGCTGATCGTAGTTCTGACCGGCGGCTTGGAATAGCTTTTTGGCCGCGTCGAGCGTCAGCCAGCCTTCCAGGGCGCACTTACTGGCCCCTTTGTCGGGCAGCTGAGCGCGCAGCTTGGGGCTGGTGGCCCCGCTCAGCACCACCGACCAGGGGTAAGCAGCAGGTTTAGTGTCGTGCACGATGAGCAGACCAGCCGCGCCGTGGCGGGCCGCCTCCTCGTACTTATAAGTCCAACGACCGTAATAGGTCATGGCCTTGCCCTTAAAGAAAGTGGTGTCGTTGCCCGCGTTGCCGGGGTCATTCACCAGCACTACCACGGTTTTGCCCTTCACATCGAGGCCAGCGTAGTCATCCCACTTGTACTCGGGCGCCACCACGCCGTAGCCGGCAAATACCAAGGGCGAGTTCGTCACGGCTACCTGTGGCTGTTCGCGTTGGGTGAAGGCTACGAAGTCGGTTTTGTACTGGAAAGCTAGGTTCTGGCCTTTTCCCTTGATCTGCATCGTGGCCGAGGGCGTGCCCGTAATTTCAACCATGGGCACCGGCTGGAAGTAGCTACCGCCGGGGCCGGGCTTCAGACCTAGCTTCTGGAACTCGTCGGCGAGGTACTTAGTGGCGCGCTCCTCGCCTATCGTAAACGGCTTACGGCCTTGCATCTCGTCGGAGGAAACCGCCTGCAAATACGTGCTGATGGTGGCCGCCGTAATGACAGGAGCAGATGCTGGTGCTGTGGTCTGCTGCGAAGCAGCTGGCGCGGAGGCCGTTTTGGAGGACGATTGACTTTGGCAGCTAGCCAAGGCTAGGCCAAGCAGTCCAAGCGGAACCATACGGAATAGACGAGGAGAAAAAGGCATGCGCACAGACAGATTTCGTGGTTGGTTTTAGGCCGTAAGGACCTCTGAAAAGTAGTTTCTTTTCTCCATACTACTGGTTTTGCTGTTCGGGTGGTAGAAGCTAGCTCACTACTTTTGTCAAACTGCTGTTTCTTGCGGTCCGCCTTACTTATCCAGCGTATTCCTCTCGGTCTATTTCCCTGTTCATGCCGCCTATTTTATTTGCGTTGCTCAGCTTGAGCACAATTATTTTTACCGCTGGTAGCCTTCTCGCATACAAACGTCAACGCCCAGACGCAGCGGTACTCTGGCTGATAGGCGCCGCAGTGAGTTTACGCTGCGTGCTCATTGCCCTCGATCCTTTCTTGCATGAATGGGATGAGCGGTTTCACGCACTGGTGGCCAAAAATATGCTGACCGATCCGCTGCGCCCCATGCTACGAGCAGCGCCGGTACTCGCCTATGACTACCAAACTTGGTGCTGTAACCACATTTGGCTCCACAAGCAGCCCTTGTTTCTCTGGCAAATGGCGCTGAGCTTGAAGCTTTTTGGTATCAACGAAATAGCTGTACGCCTCCCGAGCGTGCTACTGGGCAGCTTGGTTTTGTGGCCAGTGTATCGCCTTGGGCGCCTTATTTTCAGCTCACAAGCTGGCTACTACGCGGCCTTACTCCTAGCTTTTGCCTACTATCAATTAGAGCTAACCATTGGCTTTCAGAGCGTAGACCACAGTGATGTGGCATTCATGGTGTACGTTACGAGCAGCCTCTGGGCGTACTATGAAAGTCGACAAATGGGTGCCCGCGTTTGGCGCTGGGGGTTACTGACGGGGGTGTTTGCGGGGGCTGCCGTGCTGTGCAAGTGGCTCCCCGGTTTGGTGGTGTACGCGGCGTGGGGCCTGGATATTCTGGCGGATTCAAATCGGCGCAAACGACCCACGGAATACGTACATCTGCTGGGTGCCGGGCTTCTCACACTAGCTTTAGTGTTACCGTGGCAATTGTACACGCGCCAACACTTTCCCCAGGAAAGTACCTTCGAGCAACATTATGCCGCCCTTCACTTCAGCCAAGTATTAGAGGGCAAAGGTGGACCGTGGTACTTCTATGCCATTAAGAATATGTGGTATCAGTACCAATGGCTAGTGGTAGTGCTAGCGGCGGGACTCGGGTTACTAGCCCAACCTAGCTTTCGCCGCCGACCACTGCTACCGCTACTGACGAGTTGCGGGATTATTTTTGCTTTCTTCTCGCTGGCGGCTACCAAAATGCCTTCTTACACCTACGTGGTGGCACCGTTGCTGCTTGTGCTCACGGCGGCAGCTTGGGCAACCGGCGCGCAATGGTTACGGCAGCAATTTGGGATTAATTGGCCAGCGGCGGCTTTCTCTCTCCTGGTAGTGCTGGTAAGTTTGCGGCCTTGGTCGTTGCTAAAAAACCACGTCGACGCTGTAGCCTCGGCGGAGCGCAAGCGGGAACGGCAGCGCAGGACCCAACACACTCGCGTGTACCGCCAGCTGAATGCGTTGGTACCGACCGGGTACGTTGTCTTCAACGCCCCGGCCTTGGAAGAGGTAGAAGCTATGTTCTACTCGCAGCGCAACGTGTATTCGGGTTGGCCCACCGAGCCAGAGTACCAGAAGCTGCGTCAGCAAGGGCTACGCGTGGCTGCTTTCCCAGACCCTAGCCATCAAGATGTCCGCCCCGCTTATTTACGCGGCAATGACGTGCTATTAGTGCCCGTGGCGCTGGACTAACTGCAAAAATTATTAGCCAAATAGTGCCACTGCATTCGACTGGGCCGTGGAGGACAACTCACCACCTCATCATCTCACCACTTCCCCCTTGATTCAAGCTGCCCTCTCCCAACTCGAAGCTACCCAGCCCATCCGCATCCTGTACGCCTGCGAATCAGGGAGCCGGGCCTGGGGATTTCCCTCGCCGGATTCTGACTACGACGTGCGCTTTATCTACGCGCACCAGCCCGACTGGTACCTAGCCCTCGACGAGGGCCCCGACACGCTCAACTTCCCCGTGGACCAGGAGCTAGACCTCGGCGGTTGGGAGCTGCGCAAGACGCTGAAGCTGCTGCGGGGCTCCAACGCGGCACTGCTCGAATGGCTGCAATCGCCCATCGTCTACCACGAAGCGCTGGATTTTCGGGCGCACTTGCAGTCCCTGTTGCCGGCGACTTTCAACCCGCGGGCGGGGCTGCACCATTACCTAGGTTTGGTACGGCGCGGTGTGGAAGACGAGTTGTTGCCCGAGCAGGTGCGGCTCAAAAAGCTGTTTTATGCCCTGCGCTCGGCCCTGGCGGCGCGCTGGATTCGGGAGCGTCGCACGGTGCCGCCCATGGAGTTTGCGGCGTTGCGCACCCTGCTGCCAGCGGAGTTCAGTGGCTTAATTGACGAATTATTAGCTCAGAAAGCCACGGCCAACGAGAAGACTATCATTGCAAGGCCGGAGGCGCTAGCTAACTTTCTACGGCAAGAATACGAAGCTAGCTCCGCGGCCCGCAGCACGTTGCCGGTTGAGTCGCTGCCCAACCCGACGGCCGCTTTAGACTTGCTCTTCCGACAACTGGTACACGCAGCGTTTGCGAAGTAGCGTGAGTATTTGCTATCCTTTAAGCCGTTACCAGCCACCCGCTTCATGAGAAAAGCCTTGCTTGGGGCGCTGCTACTGGTTGCGCTACTTACGATTTACCAGCTTTACGAAGCGTTCTTCTCTAAGCCAAATTTCATTTATGCTCACATAAACCAAGTCAAAGTAGGCATGAGCCGCCAAGAAGCAGTGCATTTGCTGTCAGCACCAGATACTACGTATTTGTGGGAGCCGGCCGACACCTCCGTTCGCGTGCTACACTACGATATGGGATTTGGCGCCCCAGATGCCTTGCGCGTATTTCTACGACACGATACCGTGACAGCGGTAGTTTACAACCTATAAATAGTAATCGAGACGTTACCTCCTGGCTCGTCACAGCGGAAAAGCATTGAGCAAGCTGGTGATTCGTGTGTCAGTGACCGACAAGCATCTAGGTCAAGGCAACCATTAGTATCGTTTAACGATGCGCGAAGCTCCGGCGACGCCACATCACTTATGATCAACAAAGCCAATCTTCTCTTCGAGGCCGTCAGCGGCAGCCGTGCCTATGGCACCGACCTGCCCCACTCCGATACCGACCTCAAAGGCGTGTTTGTGCTGCCCGAGCGGGAGTTCTTTGGGCTTGACTACGTGCCGCAAATTGCCAATGCCACCAACGACGAGGTGTACTACGAGCTACGGCGCTTCGTAGAACTACTGCTCAAAAACAACCCGACGGCCCTAGAAATCCTGGCCTCGCCGGCCGACTGCGTACGCTACCAGCACCCGCTATTTGCGCGGCTACGGCCCGAGCAGTTTCTCTCCAAGCTTTGCCGGCAAACCTTCGCCGAATATGCCGTGGCACAGATTCGCAAGGCCAAGGGCTTGAACAAGAAGATCAACAATCCCGAGCCGCCGGCCCGCAAGTCGGTGCTCGACTTCTGCTACGTGACCATTGGGGCCGGGGCGCAGCCAGTCGCCAAGTGGCTCGGGCGCCACGACTACCTAGCTTCGCAGTGCGGCCTCGCCAACGTACCCCACCTCACCGACCTCTACGCCCTGTTTGTGGATCAGTCAGGCACCGGAGCACTAGGGTACCGCGGCCTCGTGCGCGACTCCGAAACGTCGCAGGATGTGCAGCTTTCGGCCGTGCCCAAGGGCGAGGAACCAGTGGCGTACCTGTCATTTAACCGCAATGGCTACAGCACCTACTGCCGCGTGTACCGCGAGTACTGGGATTGGGTGGCCAAGCGCAACACCGAACGCTACCAGAACACCGTACAGCACGGCAAAAACTACGATGCCAAAAACATGCTCCACGTGTTTCGGCTGCTGCACACGGCCCTGGAAATTGCCACCACCGGCCACCTGCAAGTTCGCCGGCCCGACCGCGACTTTCTGCTGCAAATCCGCCGCGGCGAGTTTGAGTACGATGAGCTAGTAAACAAAGCCGAAATACTGGTGACCCAGGTAGAAGCCGCTTTTGCCGTTTCTAGCTTACCCGAAGAACCCAACCGCGCCGCCGTTGAAGAAGTGCTCATCCAAATCCGCCGCGACTTCTACCAGTTTTAGCTGCTAGTTGCACAACACCCTCTCGACTTCTGCGGGAAACGCCGTCCCCGCTATACCAGATTGATTCAGCCGCTAACCTAGCTTATTTGTTCTTTACGGCTACCAGCATAGCCGCTAGGTCTTGGCGGGAGTAGGCTTTACCGCGGGAAACCACCGTGTTGATTTGGCGGATGTTCTGGATGTTCACCAGTGGGTTTCGCTCCAGCAGCAGCAGATCGGCATTCTTACCCGCGCCGATGGTACCGGCCGTGCTTTCCACGCCCATAAACCTAGCTCCGTTGAGGGTAGCGGCGCGCAGCGCTTGCGCCGGCGTAAGGCCGGCCTGCACTAGCATCTCCACCTCCCCGATAAGCGAGGCGCCAGGGTACGTAAACGAATTGAACGCCCCGCTATCGGAGCCGGCTAGTACTACTACACCAGCGGCTTGCAGCTGCGGCACGAGGCTCCGAAACCTAGCTTCCAGCTTCTTGCGGAACAGGTTGGCTTCCGCCGATTGCCCCTTAGCGCTGCTCAGGCGACGCGTGTAGGTCGCCTGAATCTTGGGGTCGATGTAGGCCAGCATCGTGTCGCGGGAGTGGTCGGTGTCGGGCAGTTCGGCCAGGGTCTTGCCGATGAATAATGTGGGCACGGCGGCCGTTTTGCGGGCGGCCATCAGCTTGAAGATACGATTCGCAGCGGCCGGGCTGTAGGTAGCCTCCACCGCCGGCAGCAGGGCAAACAAGCCGAGGGGTTTGCTTGTGCCTAGGCTTTTCTTAACCAGGTTAGTGAGGCTATCTTCCTTGCCGGAACAGGCTTTGAACACATAATATAAGTGTTCGGTGGCGTCGAGGCCGCGCTCCACGGCTTCGCTCAGCTTCACCGAGTAGGGCATGTGGCCGGTCGTTTTCAGGCCGCGCTGCTCAGCGGCCGCAATGACGTTCAGGAAAGCGTCCCCCGAGATTTTGCTGTCGTAAATCTTGACGTAATCGACCTTGAGCCGCTGCAACGAGTCGAGGGCCTTGGCAATCTGGGCGGGGGTTTCCACTTCCAACGAACCCGGCCAGTACGCCTGCGGCCCGTCGATTTTGGGTCCCGACGTAAAAATGCGTGGTCCCGCCAGCGTACCCGCCTGCATCGCGCGTCGCCACTGGAAGATGCTGGACGTCAGGTCGCCACCCGCGTCGCGCACCGTCGTGATGCCGTGGGCTAGGTACAAGGGCAGCAGCTTCTGATTGGCCTGGGCCAGCGTGTCGCCGCCGCGGAAGTGCACGTGCATATCCCAGAGGCCCGGCATCAGGTAGCGGCCTTTGGCGTCGAGGTAGCGCTTGGCGGCGTACTTTTTGGCACCCGATTTTTCCACTACCCGAATAACGTCGCCGCGCACGGCCACCACGTGGTTGGGGCGCACGTTGCCCGTGGCCACGTCGATTACGTTGGCGTGGTCTATTACTAAATCGTAGGGAGCCTCGGCGGGCGGGAGCGCCGGGGTAAGCCCACGGAAGCTAGCCCCGAGCAGTCCGAGGGCACCAATGAGAAGGCGGGAGAAGGTCATGTAACGGCCATTTAGCGCCCCAACGATACACTATTTTATAATACCAGGGTCATTATGAAGTAACATTCAATAGGGATGTTTGGCTATGTTCTCAGCAGAGTTATACGCATGAATAGGTTAGCCGAATTTGATATACCCGTTCCCTCCTCCCTTACGCTCTATTCTGGTCCGGTTCGGACCGCTATTCAACACTTCGCCCAGCTTCGCGAACTGCACCAACTCTACGCCCACGCTCAGCACCTTACGGGGCTGGAGTTTGTGGCCGCCGTGCTCGATAAGCTAGGTATTCGCGTGGAATGCAATGCGGCCGAGTTGCGCCGCCTACCCACCACGGGCGCTTTTATGGCCGTGGCCAACCACCCCTGCGGCTTACTCGACGGCTTGGTACTGCTGCACGTGCTCGGCCAGGTGCGCCCCGATCTGCACATTGTGGTCAATGAAATGCTGGCGCCCCTGCTCCCGCAGCTAGGCTCGCACTTTGTATTGGTGCAACCCGATGCCTCCGAGGTCGGGCGCAACGTGCCCGGCGTGCGGCAGCTCCTGCGCTTTCTGCACAACGACATTCCACTGCTGCTGTTTCCGGCCGGCGAAGTGGCCCACCGGCCGGGCTTCTTTCAGGAAATAACAGAGCCTACCTGGCACCCCACGGCAGGGCGGCTGCTGGCGGCCACGCGCCTGCCCGTGGTACCCATCTGGATCAGCGGGCAGAACAGCCCTTCGTTCAGTTGGCTCGGCCTCATTCACAGCTTTTTGCGCACGGCCCGCCTGCCCGCTGAGCTACTCAACAAACGGGGCAGCACCGTGCAGGTCCGCATCGGTACGGCCGTAGCTGCCGCCGAGCTATGCACTCTCTCCGACGCCGACCGCCTCGCCTACTTGCGGGCCCGCGTGCACGCCCTGAGCAGTACGCCGGTGCCGGGCAGCAGCCGCATCTGCCCCCCACTCGCCCCGGCGGTAATTGACGAAACCCCCGCCGCACTAATTGAGGCGGATCTGGCGGCGCTACGGCCAACCCGCTGTTTGCTAAAAAACCGACGCTGGGAGCTGTACGTGGCTAAAAGCAAGGAAATCCCAAATGTGCTGCGGGAAATCGGCCGCTTGCGCGAGCTCACCTTCCGCCAGGAGGGCGAAGGCACCCAGCAACCCTGCGACCTCGACGCGTATGACGAGTATTACCGCCACCTTTTCCTCTACGACCAGCAGGAGCACCGCCTCGTAGGCGCTTACCGCCTCGGGCACGGGCGCAGCATCTTGCACCAGCACGGTCGGCGGGGCTTCTACCTGCACTCCTTGTTTAAGATGAAGCGGGAGCTATGCCCCTTGCTACGACAGTCGTTGGAGCTGGGGCGCTCATTTATCCGGGCCGAGTATCAGCGCCAGCCTCTGCCCCTGGCCTTGCTGTGGAAAGGCATTGCTCGCTACCTAAGCGCGCACCCGGAGTACCGCTACCTCATTGGCCCCGTGAGCATTAGCAACCGCTTCCTGCCCGTGTCGAAGGCCGTCATGATTGACTTTATTCGGCGCAACTGCTTCGATGTCACGACGGCCGCCTACGTGCGTCCCCGCAAGCAATTTCGCTACCGCCCCCTGGATAAGCATGAGCCTGCCGCAGTACTACAAACGGGTCTGGATGATCTGAAGGCCCTTAACCAACTGGTTTCTAGCCTAGAGCCCGGCGGCATGGGCGTGCCGGTGCTACTGCGCCACTATTTGCAGCAGAACGCCCGTTTTGTCGGCTTCAACCTCGATCCTGCTTTCACGAACGCCCTGGATGGCTTCATCATCCTCGACGCCTACGACCTACCGGAAAGTACACACCGCCTACTTAGCCGCTATTGAGTTAGTTATCAGGCTTACGGAAGTGGCTGAAATACAATTAGACCGTCATGCTGAGTTTGCCGAAGCATCTCTACCGCAATGGTAGTGATATACTACTGCGGTAGAGATGCTTCGGCAAGCTCAGCATGACGGCATGTTGCCATTCTAAACACACTTTTATACTCCAAAACAAAAAGAGCGGCTTGCGCCGCTCTTTTTCATATTATCCGCTTTGGGCGTATTCTACCCAGCACCTAGCTAGCTGAGGCATCAGCTACAGCAGGCGCGGCGTTTTTGGAGCGCCGGGAGGAGCGCTTCGCAGCGGCGTCGGCAGTTTCCGTTGCGGGTTCTTCTGCAACTGGCTGTGTTACTTTTTTCTTTGCCTGTTTATTGCGCAACTTAGTGATCTTACCAGCTAGCTCCTCGGCCGTCTCAGTGAGCAACTCGTTGGTTTTGCCTTCGAGCGCATCGCCGGCAAAGTGCGCGTCTAGCACGGCGGCTAGCTCGTCGGTAAGTTTTTGCTTCGCTTCTTTCGGCACTAGGGCTGCCGCTTTGGCGGCTCGCTTTTCCTGCTTGGCGCGCAGGCGCAACAGTTGATCGGCGAGGTGGTGCACCGTTTTGAGCAGCCCTTTGGCAGGTTTCTGGTCGGCGGGCACCACGCTGCTAAGTTGCGGGGCTAAGCTCTCCAGGAGCTGCTGTACAAGTTCTTTTTTCTGAGTTTTCATAAGAGTCAGGCCGGCTTCCGCGGCGGCTCCGACCACCTAGGTCGTTGCACAACGCCGCCGTACTGCCGAGCCGGCGAAAGTACTGAAATAGCAAGGAATGCTACCTAGCCCGGCGGTAATTCAATGTTATCTTTTGGTTTACAACCTGCTGCTTGGCTACGCCGCCTGCTCCCAAACGGGCATCAGGGGCGTTAGGGCTAGCTCGCGCGGCGGCTTGGTGGGGCTGGCCGATGGCTTGGCCTTCGCCTCGACGGGCTTGGGCGCCGCTTGTAGGCGTTGGCGCGGCCGGTAATGGAAGCGGCTTTGCCGGTAGTCAAACGAGCGCATTAGATAAACAGCGTGGGTACGGCGCCAGTAGTAGAAGCCGTTGACCGCGGCCGAATGAGGGCCGCCAGGCGCACCAACCAGTGGCCGCGCGAATCTTGCTTTTGTGGGTTCATAACGTAGGCAGTAAACGAATACAGCCGCAAAGTTCGCTTGCCTAGGTTACGTTAATATGCTGGTAGAATGACGGTTTGGTAAAGATTGTACCTCGCCCGTGCCTACCGCACGTCTAAGTAGTGCCCGAGCAGGCGCAGCAGCAGCCCGCGTCCCTCCCCGAGCTCATACCTAGCCCCCGGCACCGCCGGCAGCTGAATAACAGGGTCGACTAGGCACAGCAGGCGCCACCACTCACTGGCGGGCACTTGCGCATAAATCCCCTCGAAAAAAGATGTCCACCGCAGGGTTTGCAAAATGGCGCACTGATCGGCCAAGGGGAATGACAAAAAGCGCCGGTCAACTCTACCTGGCGTGACAACCGCCACCTGCTTCGTCCGCAACTTACAACAGCACACTAAAGAGATACGCTTGGGTGAAAAGGTGCGCAAAACTACTGTTCTGTTTCGGCTGGCCTCCTGCGCCAGCAGTTATGTTTCTGTTATGCTCGCGCCCGACGACCTAACTTCGGGCGCGAGCCACAGACTTTCAGCTCGAACACTACCTAGCTTTCACTCGCTACTTTTCCCGTGGTAGTCGTGGTGTTTTCGGTCAGAATGCTCGTCACGTAGCGCCATTGCGAGGTCGCGCTGGTGGCCGTAAACTCGGCTAGCACGTAGCCGCGCTGGGTAGCATCGAGGTACTGAAGATCGTCGATCAGGATTTCGGTAGACTGGGCAAAGCCTTGCGCGGCCGCCACGTTGCCGCCAAACAACGCTTCGAAGCCCGGCGACGTGACGGAGGAGCACGCAAACTCGGCGCCCACTTTGCGGCCGCTGGCGTCGCGCAGGTCGCTGTACCAGGCGTTGTGCGTGTCGCCGGCCAATGAGACCAGCTTCTTGCCCTGGGCCGCGGCGTAGAGCTTTTCCCGCTCGGCGGGGTAGCCGTCCCAGGCATCGAGGTTGTAGGGCAGCACCGTCTCGACGCGGGCGCGCTCGGCGGCCGTCACGGTGGGGTCGCCCTGCTGAATGCGTAGCTTGATAGCAATAAGCTGCGATGCTAGCGCCGTGTACTGGGCCAGCAGGGCCGGCGTAGCGCCGCCCGAAGCTAGCTGCGCTACGAGCACCAGCAGTTCGGCCGGAATGTACATCTTGCCCATCAGCACCTGCGAGCCAAGCACTTGCCACTTGGCCTGGCTGCCCGCCAGCGCCCCCGCCAGCCAAGCGCGCTGCTCACTGCCGAGCATGCTCCGGCTAGGGTTCAGCCACGCTGCCGCGAAAGCCGCCGCGTTGAACACGTTGCCCGCCCCGTAGTAGTCGGTGTAGCTCAGTTGCTTATCCCGCCCCGCCAGGCGCGTATCCAGCATGAGCAAATTCGCCAAGCCCCCTAGGTCGAAGCTGCGGAAAATCTTGTCTTTGCTGCCTACGCGGGCCGGCAGGTACTCGTGCCACGCCTGCTGCGCGTTGCGTTTGCGCTGGGCGAAGTCGCCTTCGTTGGGCTGGTGGTTCTGGGCGCCGTCATTGTAAGCGTCGTTGGCTAGCTCGTGGTCGTCCCAGATACAGATAAACGGCTTGAGCTGGTGCGCCTTCTGAAGCTGCTTGTCGCCGCGGTATTGCTTGTAGCGCACGCGGTAATCTTGCAAACCAATTATCTCCACGGTCGGCAAGTGCCCCCGGTTCAGGGCGGCCGTAGCCGGGTTGGTACCGTATTCGCCGCGGCCGTATTCGTAGATGTAGTCACCTAGGTGCACCACGATATCGGCTTCTGAAGCCGCAACGGCGCCGTACACGTTGAACAACCCCGCTTGGAAATTAGAGCACGATACCACTGCTAGCTTCACACTGCTCACCTGCCCGGCCGTCGGCAACGTGCGCGTTTCGCCCACTACCGAGCTTTGCTTGGTCAGCTCGTTACGGAAGCGGTAGTAGTACTTCTTATTGGGCGCCAGGCCCGTTACGTCTACACTCACGGTGAAGTCAGTAGCCGACGTGGCTGTCAGGTTACCGCTTTTCACCACAGGCGCGAAGTTGCTGTTTTCGGCTACTTCCCACCGAAGCGCAGCCGAGCCAGATTCACCTAGCAATGACGCGTAGCGCGTCCAAAGGATAACGCTGGTTTGGGACGGGTCGAAGCTGGCAACCCCTTCGCTAAAGCCGTCGGTGCCGGGCAGGCCTGGTAGCTCCCCGTCGTCGTCGCAACTGGTAAGCACCGTGGGCAGCAGAGCCACCCCGCCAGAAAGCAGGGCCGTGTTCTTGATGAACTCCCGCCGGTTGAGCTTCTTAGTATTTTTCTCGACCATAATTGAATTATATCAGGTTGTGACAGCTAAGGTAAACCGGCTGAATTACCTGAATATTATGGCCTGATTACTTAATTCGCACACCCATATTCCCCACTACTACAGTGCTTGTGCCGACAATGCACTTTCTTGGCGCCAGCTAGGTTTTAGCAGTGATAATCACCTACCTGTGTCGAGCTAACTGGCTAATTTTGCTTTGCTAATTGCACTTGCAACGGCTAACACTAGGCCCACCCATCAACCAAGATTCATGGTTTATCTGCATCTTCGTCGTATGAAAACCCTCACTGCGCTACGTTATCTTCTATTTATCTTTTTGCTCCCGCTTTTAAGCTGTGGCGACGACGACAAGCCCAATCCGGCTCCCACTACTCCCCACGTGGTGTCTGTGCGTGTCTTCGGAAGCGAACTGTCTGGCCTAGGTGCGGAGCTCCAAATTACCTCCAGGCTGGTTTCTGGTGGTCAGACGCAAGAGGGCCCGAACGTATCCGATAAGTATACGGATGCTATCGACAAAACGTACTCGGTAGGAACATTCAGTAACTCCGACGTCGTGACGGTTACTATCGCCTTCAAGAACGTCACGCGCACAAGCACCACGCGCCCCGGGCTTAGCAGTGGCCTAGCTGCCACTATTCTAGTAGACGGTCGTCCCCAAGCCCCAATCGTCCTCGATACCAAGGGCATCGGTAGCGGCGTACGCTACGAACCATACCTAGTCGGCACAACGGCTGTGCAGATGGATCAGCTGTAGGCGTCTTTCGTAAACAAGATAAAAGGAGCCCGTTCACATAGCGTGAACGGGCTCCTTTTATCTTGTTTACCCCGTGATTTCAGCAAGCTTAACGTAGCTTACTTCACCACCAAGTGGCCGCGCAGCATACCCATGCCGCACGTAAAATCGAAGGTACCAGGCTGTTGCGGCAAGAGCTCTACCAAAGTGGTTTTGAAGGCGGGCAGGTCGCGGCGGATGTGGAAGTCGGGAAAGAGCAGCTCCTCCGAGCAGCTCTTTTCCTCGTCGCGGTAGAAGCTCAGCTGCACGGGTTTGCCGCGCTCCACCTCTATCACGTCGGGCGAGTAGCCGCCTTTCACCGTAATAGCCACTTCTTGCACGCCGCCAGCGGAGGCCACCGCACTAGCCGTTTGCCGCGCCGAAAAGAAAAAGTACCAGACCACGAAGACCGCCAACACCAGCCCCGTTACAGTCACCATAATGGCCGTCGTATCCATAGTTATTGCAGATTAACGAGGAGAGAAAGCACGCAAGCGCAGCGAATTCGTTAGTACTGATACCGAGCTCAGGGCCATGGCCCCGGCGGCCAGCATGGGCGAAAGCAACACCCCGAAAAGCGGATAAAGCAAGCCAGCCGCAATAGGAATGCCCAAGGTGTTGTAGATAAAGGCAAAGAACAGGTTTTGCTTGATGGTGCGGATCGTCTGGCGCGACAGCTCAATGGCCGTGACCACGCCTCCTAGGTCGGAGCGCATGAGTGTGATGCCGGCCGCTTCCATGGCCACGTCGGTGCCGGAGCCGATGGCAAGCCCCACGTCGGCCTGGGCCAAGGCGGGCGCATCGTTGATGCCGTCGCCCACCATAGCCACAGTGCGGCCTTCAGCTTGCAGCTCCTTTACTTTACTGGCCTTGTCCTGGGGCAATACCTCCGCGAAGTAGCGCGTGATGCCCACTTGCTGAGCTACCTGCGCAGCCGTCTGGGGGTTGTCGCCGGTCATCATCACTACTTCCAGACCTAGGTTCTGCAAGCGTTTAATGGCCGCTGCCGAGGTATCGCGCACGGTATCGGCCACGCCCAGCAGCCCCACGGCTTGCCCGGCTACGACTACGTAGAGCACCGTTTTGGCCTGGGCGAGTAGTTGTTCGGCCTGCGCGGTAAGCTCCGCGGAAACGCTGATGCTTTCATCAGCTAGGAGCCGGGCGTTTCCGATCAGCACCGCCTGGCCCAGCACCGTGGCGGCGGCCCCCTTGCCTTCCACGGCCCGGAAACCCGTGGCGGCCACGGAAGCTAGGTTCTGGGCTTCCGCGTGGCGCACCACAGCCTCCGCCAACGGGTGCTCCGATTGGCGCTCCACGGCGGCTACCAACTCCAACAAGCGGCGCTCATCCTGGTCAGGCGCCACCACCACGTCGGTCACGGTGGGCTCGCCGCGGGTGATGGTGCCGGTTTTGTCCAGCAGCACAGTATTCACCCGGTAGGCCTTTTCCAGGGCTTCGGCGTTGCGAACGAGCACCCCGTACTCGGCGCCCTTGCCTGTGCTGACCATAATGGCCGTGGGCGTCGCGAGGCCCAGTGCGCAGGGACAGGCAATGATGAGCACCGCCACAAAGTTGACCAGGGCCAGCGGCAGGCGGGTTTCCACCGGGGCTAGGTCAAACCACAGCACAAACGTGAGGATGGCAATGACCACCACCGTGGGCACGAAAATGGCGCTGACTTTGTCGGCGAGGCGCTGAATGGGGGCGCGGCTGCCCTGGGCGTCTTCCACCAACTTCACAATTTGGGCGAGCATGGTGTCGGCACCCACTTTGGTTACTTCGAAGCGGAAGGAACCGGTTTTGTTTAGCGTGGCGCCGAAAACTGAATCGCCCGCTTTCTTCTCCACGGGCAGACTTTCGCCCGTGAGCATGGCTTCGTCGAGGGCCGAGTGGCCTTCCCGGATGATACCGTCGGTGGCAACTTTCTCGCCGGGGCGCACCACCACGATGTCGCCCAACTGCACCTGCTCAATGGGCACATCGACTTCTTGCCCGCCAGGGCGCACCACCCGGGCGGTTTTGGCTTGCAAGCCCATCAGTGCCCGGATGGCCGCCGAGGTTTGGGTTTTGGCCCGCAGCTCTAGCACTTTCCCCAACAGAATCAGGGCGATGATGGTGGCCGTAGTATCGTAGTACACCTCCGGCACAAGGCCGCGACGCGTGAAAAAGCTAGGTACCACGGTGGCGGCCAGGCTATACAGGAACGCCGCGCCGGTGCCCACCGCAATGAGCGTATCCATATTGGCGGCCCGGTGCCGGAAGCCGTTCCAAGCCGACACATAAAACTCGCGGCCGCTGTAGAGCAGTACGGGCAGTGTTAGGAGCAACAGCAGGTAGTTGAGCCACTGCATGTTTACGTGCTGCATAGCGGCTGGCCACAGCATAAGCATGCTCAAGGGCATAATGATTATAGCCAGGCCAGCAGCTGCCCAAAAGCGACGCTTCAGCTGCTGGTAGGCGGCGGCTTTCTGTTGGTCAATTTCGGCCTGACGCTCGGCGGCGCTGGTGTCGGGCTGGCGTTCTACCACCCCGTAGCCAGCCTTTACCACAGCTTCTTTTAGCGTGGCGGGGCTAGCTTCCGTGGGCAGATAATCGATAGTGGCTTTCTCCGTGGCAAAGTTGACGACGGCCCGCTGCACCCCAGGCGTGCGACTCAATGACTTCTCCACGAAGGCCGCACAAGAGGCACAGGTCATGCCTTCAATATCAAGTGTTTCGGTTTTAGTGGGAGCTTCCATAAAGGTAATCTCAGTTGATTCAGACAGCCTTCTGCGCTGGCAAAACGCTGTCTTATTAACACAACAAAGAAACCAACTCAAAAAGCAAAGAAGCGTGCAGAATACAATTTAAAACTTGCATAATTACGAATGCACTACCATGGCTTATGCTCACTCGTGCCGCGTCGCCGCGTACTACTGCACCTAGCTAGGTTCTCTTCGATGGGTAGAGAATGGCTCTGTGCTACGGTTGTGCTAAAGAGAGCATTCTGAGCAGTTTTCGTTTATCAACTAGGCTATTCTTGAAAAAAACG
>Ga0325401_1001368_pt1 | contig 20444 bp, 8 predicted proteins | sample PopdelMetagenome_FD_205666 | JGI IMG/M metagenome (GOLD analysis project Ga0325401, IMG submission 205666) | Populus deltoides microbial communities from Bellville, Georgia, United States - Xylem-PdKOR-R2 | ecosystem: Host-associated > Plants > Phyllosphere > Stem > Wood/Secondary xylem | place... | reverse complement strand
AGAACATAAAGCATAATGGGAACATCTCTCTTGATGATGTTATTGAGATTGCTAAGGTTATGAGTGTGAGATCGATGGCGAAGGATCTGAGTGGGACAGTGAAGGAAATTTTGGGGACTTGTGTTTCTGTTGGGTGTACTGTTGATGGGAAAGATCCAAAAGATTTGCAGCAGGAGATTACTGATGGTGATGTTGAGATTTCTGAATGATTGAGAAATTGTTGCTCTTTTTTTGGGTATTTTTAGATTTTCTGAAGGATCCCGTTTTATGTTTTTGTTGTTATGATATCTGGATGCTTAAGGATCTTTTTAAAGGTGATATACTACTTTTTTTATTGAGGGTATTTTTGCTTGTTGTCTGTCTTGCCTGTTCATTTGATGTTTTTTTTGTTAAAGATGGAAGTTTAGTGATGGAGAATTTATTTAAATTCATGTCTTGGGTAAAAATTTATTCTCTTTTTACGCACTTCTTTGATCTCTTTTGATGAGTTTTGTTTGAGTTATAGGTTGATGTTGGATGGATGAAAGTAGGAATTTCATGCTTCATTTGTGTTTTTTTGTCGGTAGATAGAGACCCTAGGATTCCAACTTGTATTATTCCATCTACATGAGTTTTGCAGATTGGTTTCTATCCTTCATTTTCCCAATGTTCCATCTGGAAAGGAGTATGTTTGTGGATGGGGCTTAGGGATAGACAAGAATAAGTTATAATGAATGCATGAGTTTGCTTGGAATTTTTTAGCTGTTTTGCTTCACATGGAAAAGATTTCTGGAAGAATCGAAAACTTGTGTGACTGACTGACTTTTTCACTAATTTGTGAAAGCTAGTTCTCTCTGGAGAGTGAATTTTCTGTTGTATCCAGCTTTAGTTTTAGCATATAGTTTATGTCTGCAACATGTTTTAGATGCCTTGCCATGTAGCTTTTCATATATTTTGATCATAATACTAATTGAGTTTCATTTCTTCCACGTCCATTTGAGTTTGTCTGTTCCATCATCTGTTGTGGTCTGTGCTTGTCTTATGCAGTCACGCAATCCTCGTTTGAAATAGTATATATCAAGCGGTAGAAATGGGGGTTAATTTTTTGTGCAATTAGATTGCAATACATTCTATGTAATTTGTGAGTGTGATCTCACTGATAGATTTTACTTTGATTACATGAAACAATGTTTCTTTTGTGATATGGCGGTTCTTGTTGATGAATGCAATGATACAAGAGGTAGTTTACCAGTGAATTCAACTGATGTAAAATAGATCAAGAAAGAGGTGATGCCTAACTGATTAAATTTCCTATATAGATCCTGAGATTTCATTACCCGAGTAATAATGAAGAAACAACTGTTCTCGGAAGTGATTATCCAGCTTCGCTTTTGTTTAGGGAAGGCCAGTTCTCTGCTGTGTGGATTTTCGCCGTTTTATCCAGTTTGCTTCTACCTTTACAGTTTACATATATCATCATTTTTGTTTGGATGCTTTACCATGTACCTTTTCTGCTCGGTTTACTATCCCCATTGCATAGTATTTGCCTGATAGATTGATTATTCCTTGTATAGATAAGTTATTTTCCTGTGTTGTCAGTTGACTCATATCTTGTTGAATGTTGATGCTCTGAATTTCTCAATTTTCGTACTGGTCATTAATAGACTGTTTTCTGTTGTATTGTTTGGTTCGAGGGAAGAGATTTGTGCTGGATTTGTGGTAGTGGATTCTTTTAGATTCAACAGATTTATGTTCAATGTGTAGAGTAACGGTCAGCTGCTTGATTCCCTTCCATTTCCTGCTCCCGACTAATGTTATTCAGGAAATATTGTGAAGAATCGCTTAGCTTTTTACTGAGCCACCAACTTTCTGGCATCTTGCCTACCAACCACCGAATCCCATAACATCCCCATGATTCTACATAGCTTTGAACTGACTAAGCTCATGTGTTGGGATTAAGTGGACTTCGAGGTTCTGACGTCCATCACAAGGTAAACTATCGCCTCTTGGCCCGTGGATAAAAAATCACCCCTCCTTTTTTTCCCTTTTCTTACATTTTGAATGGCTAGTCATTCATTTCCATCTGCCATGAGATTAATCTTCGAGCCTTGAAGATAGAGATCGAGTAGGGTGACCTCTTATTAATATGGTTCTTTGTTTGCGATCATACTGCTCGACCACGCTTTTCTCTCCTACTGTATTTTTTTGGAAAAGATGCATCATGAGAGACAGAATTTTTAGTTTCTCATGCTGGAAAAAAGGTTAAATCAACAGCTAATGAGCCCACCCTACCCAACAATATTGAGTTGTGAAGTCACTCTACCAGTAATTTAACGAAACAGACAACAGAAAGGATGATATTGAGAGACCAGGAGCTCTGTCCTGACGAAAGTTTTGAATCCTCTATTTTTTCGAAAGATGCGATGTGTTTTATTGAACCAAATATGAAACATCGTAAGCCATGCATGCATGTCTTTGTTTCTCTTAGAATTCTGCTAACAGCCACACCGAGCATCGGCACAAAAAGCATATGTTATATTTATTGTTTTGACAGAATCAACTTCTTAACTCATATACCTTCAAATTCGACTCAGTTGGGTCTCAAGTGCTCTAGTTTCCGAGTGAATTCAGGGGTCCTGACCAGATTTTACGATAATTTTCCAATCTAGAATTTTCAGATTTCGAGAAGCAAGTGACAGACAACTGAGCAAAAGCAGTAACACCAAACACGTCACACAACAAAAACCCAGACATATAAATATAAGGTTCTTCCAAGTTTTCTTTTCTTAAACCAGCCAAAAAAATGGCGTCTAGGGTTTCTCTAAAGACGAAAGGCAAGAGCAGCAGCGGCAAGGGAGCAAAAGGTGTGGAAGAGAAGTCAGCATCACAGTATGTCAAAGAATGGAGCACATGGACATTTAAGAAGGCGAAAGTAATCACACACTATGGATTCATTCCTATGATTATCATCATTGGAATGAATTCTGAGCCTAAACCCCAGATTTATCAGCTCCTTAGTCCCTTCTGATTCGAGCCCAGACCGTGGTTTCTCGTGTTCTATGGTGGGTCTGTGCTTTGTCGAATCTGCTTCCTTTTGAGAAATGGGTTTTGTTAGGTTTCGTTACATTTTACTGTTTTATGGGGTTTGTAAATATGGATTGATTAGTATAAATGTTAAAGTTTGAACTTTGCTATGCTTGCTTATGGATCGCTTAGTTATTAGTATGAATGTTAAAGTTCTAAGCTTTTATTAGTCAGTAATAAGTGAGTGATTTAGTGATAATCATGATTGCTTTTTTATATTGTCATACTCTTCATTTATGCAGGTTTATTAAGCTGGTTTTATGCTTTTCTTCTCTTTTTTTATGGATTGATTGATATGTGGAATGGACCACTGTAGTTCTGCAAGGGGCTTAGGTATGGAACAGGAAATGAAATGAATTCTGGATACAGGTGAGAGAAAAGGTCCTTTATTCTTATCTTGGTGTGTGGAAATGGGGATGCAAAGTGATAGATTTTATTTCTGAAGATTTCCAAAAGTTTTAGGAAGTTTAATAGTTTGACTGATAATGAGCTTGATTGTCAGCTGACAACAAAATGAATCCTGAAGTTTGATGTTTTAAGATAGTCATCATTCATTAGATATTTGGGAAGGAGAAAATGATCAAGATGAGATTCAGGACTTTATGGGTTTTTTTTTCATAGTATGTGATTTTCAACTGCTGTTGTCAACTAAGGAATCCGTAATTAGCATGGAAAATTGTTTTGCGGAATTCATGATTTGCAGTGTTGAGGGCTGAAAAAGATTTCCGCCTCTACCAAGCAGTAATTCAAACATAGGGCAATTCTGTGCTATTATTCCCTTAGGTCATGAATGATGAATTCGCTGATTATTTCATACATATGGCAGCGTCACGGATATTTTCCACTTTTCACCTCAACTACACTTAGCAATAGGAGGATAATCAAGATCTGCTTGATTGATGCATATATATATATATATATACACACACACATGCATTCTCTCATATGCATTAGGGATTTTGTGTTGCAATTGGTTTTTTTAACTCTGTGCAAGATGACAAGGGCATCTTATTGTGCGGGAATTGAAGAGTTTGTTATCTTATTGCCGAGAGTGCATGTTTGTTTTAGCTGTGTTTGCCTGTTTGGTTGGCAACATCTCGAGGAATCGAAAGACAATAAAATGATATCTTCACCTTCATTTTGAGCCATCCAGCAATCTGTTATGTCAGTGCAGTTTTCTAGTCTACAAACTCATTCATGCTGTCAGATAGTAGCAGGGTTTTTCTGCGTGTATGAGCGGGTATAAGCATTGAAATTTTGTATCTCTATTTATAGCCTTTTTTTCTTGACAATTGGTATAAAGGAAAATGATGGTTTGGTCTTGCAAATGAAATGCCTTTTTCAAGCTTTATTTATCGGCTGTATCAATATTTTGGATGGACATTTCCCTCAATTATTATCTATTTAATCTTTCCAGGCTGCTGGTTTCTGAGTGAACTTTGCATATCCCACAATGTTTGCATATGTAGTGAAAGCAAAACTAAGTCGATAGTTCAGGCTTGATGATATTTGCAGTTACGATTTCAAGAGGAATGAATTGAATTAACCAAACTCTTTAGGATTCTGTCTCCTTTCCTTTTCTCTTGCTAGGATCATTTCAGGCAAGTGTATGATTCAATCTTGCATGTTTGCTATTGACTTGGTCTCTAGGGAATGTAAAGTAGATTTGTCCAAATTGTTCGCATGGAGTGCTGAGGCTGATAGTTTAAAGTTCCAGAAAGAATACTGGAGTCATCAGATATGTCCTTATTGAATGTCATCTTTCCATCAGGTTTAGCTATTGTTTTATTTCTCCTATGTTGTGTTCCCTCCAGGCTTTGCTTCTATCCCCTTCCTAGTACATGATTGCTTTCAGGATGGTTGTTTTGGTTCACTCATGGTGATTTTCATACCAAATTTTTGGCCGAACAGACGAACTTGTTTAAGCATTTTGCAGCCATCAGTATCAGGCTTTCAGCTGTTGATGCTATTATGTAGTAGCATGATTATCATATCAGTCTACATTTGTTGATTAGAACAAGTTGTTAATGTTAGTAGCAAGGATTCACAAGGCATCATCGACCCCGTACCATGCAGGCTGGGTGTTCTGTTTCCTGGATGATCTTGACCCTAATTGTAAGACATGGCTTGGAGGGTCAACCTGCAAATCTGCAAACTTGGAGCCCAGACCAGGTCGGGTTGGTAAAAAACCTAATCTAAAATCTAAAAAAAAGTCGTTTTAGGGTTTTTTTTTGTTAAATTCAATTCTTATTTCTCTTTTAATTAGATTTATTGTTGCAAATATCTTTTTCAAGTATTTAAATTCCAAGTATGTGTTTGAAATTGTGATTGCAGTTGTTTTTTAAAATACATTTAAAATCTTATTGTTAACTCAGCCATCCATTTATGGTTTTGTCTCATGTTGAAATCTTATTTTTGTGAAGCCTATATTTTAAAATAGATCATATTGCATGCACACTTGGTTGAAAATCTTAATAATTGTAGTTTTCTATATTATAATATAAGAGGAGGGCGGCCGATCTGGTAGCTCAAAATCCTTTGAATCTGTGGGTGGAAAAAAAATTAAATAAAATAAAATAGAAATGGTGTCAAAACAATGAATACATGTGCCTTCGTGCAAAGTTTGACCATAGGGTTTGGATACATAGTTGTTAAATTCTACCAGGCCTCACGAATTGATTTAGAAAATTCATAACTCAGGATATAACTTATGTTAGGGTTTAAGTTGAACTACCTGAGTTTTTAATAATTTTATTGATTAATTTAAACTCAAACTAATCATATTAAATTTAAGAAGAAACTCAAATATGTTTTTGGAGTTTATCAGGTTTATTTAACAACTAATTTATATATTTTTAACTCAAACAAATCTATAGCAATACTTTAAAAAGCATACTTAACCAATAAAACAAACACTCCTAAGTTGCTGTAAGAAAAAAGATTGGTTAATAATTTTTTTAACAAGGAACAATTTAATATTTATATAAATTTCATTATGCAAGCCAGCAGCATAGGCACACTAACCAAGTTATTAAAGAACGCTAGAGAACAAAGAATACTTGATAATTTTAAAAAAGAAGGACCAAATCATTTATTTCTTAAAATTCAAGCCAAGTTTTTTTTTTTAAAGAAAAATCTATAAATGATATTATTTTAATTTTATTTGAAATAATATATTTTTATAAAAAAAAAACATTTTAACAAATTTATCACAAGTTTAAACTTGATAAGATAAATCATCATATTAACATGTTATAACAAGCCGAGTTTTAACTATAATAAAAAATAAAATAGCAACATATTAATTTATATATTAAAAAAACAAGATTTTTTTTTATTATTATTTAGATGAATAGAGCTCAATAAACAAAATATTTGTTTTTTTTCAATCCTGTCATTTATTTTTATTTTAGCCTTAAGCCTTTTCAATAATATTTTGAGATATATTTGGAACAACTAGGTCAGCTAAATTATATTAAAATAACTTTTATATTTTTTAATTTTAAATTTAGGTTAGATAAAAAATCAAATCAATAATTTTTTTAATTTTATTATTTTTTATCAATTTTATTTTTTAATTTTTTTCATCGGTTAGATTAATCAATTTAACTTTATTATATCATAACAATCTTTATATTGTTTAATTTTAAATCTAAATTAAGTAAAGAATTAGGTAAAAAGGTTTTTTATATTAATTTCATTATTTTTTTAAAAAAATTTATCATCAGATTTTTTTTACTAATTAACTGGGTTTTTTTTAAATCGATCAAATTGATTGGCACACATCAAGAAAACTCTTATATAATTTAACTTTAAATCTAAATTTTAAAAAAATCAGATAAAAAAATCTTAAAAGAAAAAGTAATTTTTCTTAAGGGCTCATCCTTTAAACAAAACATCACCTTTATCGATCGGTTCATTTATTACTCATAAAAGCAAAAGCAAAAGCTAAAAATAAATAAATAAAAACGGTCTCCTATCTATCCAAGCAAGGAAAAGAGACCAAAGCAGAGAGATTGTACCCTGCGAAAAAACAGAAACAGAACAGCACTCCCACTTCTCTATCACACATTCTTGACCGTACTATCCAGTCAACTTTCATACAACCAACGGCTCTGATCACATCACCTTCACCAACTGTAAGTTTGATTCCTTTTCTATGTTTCTCTTCCAGGTTGTGATTTATCTTTCTGGGTTTCGGATCTTTTGCTTTGTCAATCAGATCAGCTCCTGTTGTTTTAATGTTTGTTTGGCTTGTTGGGTTGTCTTGGAAAACTTGTTTGGTTACTGAGAAAGAGAAAAGCTTGGAACTTGAGCTGGCATTTTTGGAGTGTTTGTGTTTGTTCGTGTGTTGTTGCCTTTTGGGGAAGTGTGATTTGTCTGTGTCTATTTAAGTTTTTTGAGTTTCAGTATTATTCTGCACTAGTGACTTTCCTTTTTGTTGGTTTTTTTCCTTATTCTAAAAATTGATACTTTTCAATTTCTTTTTTTATCTTAGATCCTACCAATCTAGTCAAATATATAAACTTAAGCATACCTCTTTTTTGGGGGGACTAGAAGAGTTGATATATTGTCAAGTCTGGTTGGATAATAACATAGTAGAGAAGGGTTTTAATTTTTTTTTTTTTTTAGCAACATGCAACATTGAGTTCTACCATAGGAAAAATCTAGTGGCTGTGTTTTTTTTTTCTTTTAATAATTTTGTTATTAGTATAGAGTCTGTTAGACTAGATTGATATGATTGAGGTATTTTCTATGTGCAGGTTATGGGAGGATTTTCCGTGTTCATATTTTAAAGAGCAGATATAGGTTAGTTGGTGATCCATGTTATATTTATTTATAGTAATTTGCCATTTGAGGATTTGTTTCTTCGTAACATGTTGTAATGGTACGTTTTGTACTGTATTTTGCCTGGTATGCAAGTGATGCATGGATACTTTAGTGGAATCTTAATGTGTCAACTGGGGGAGGAAAGAACCTGCCAATGAAAAGGGAAAAATTACCTAAACTACAGAAAAGGGGGGTTTAACTCTAAATGATGAACATTTCAGTATCTAAATGTTGATAAATAACTTGTTCTTCCATTGTCTTTCAAAAGAATTTGTAAGCCTTGGTTCTTTATCTTTGTTCTGTTTCTTGACTTGTATTTACAAGGATGTCTCGTCCTCCTTTTATGGACTTTTTTTCCCCTTATATCAGGATAAATTGCCTTTTCTTTTTTCCTATGAAAGAGGAGGTTTTTCTTTTCTTTTTTCAAAAAGATCAAATATTCACTGATGGAGAAGTTTTATGATCTAGCCTTATGACTGTCTGTTAGGTGGTTGAGGCATAATCAGATGCGGTCCCATCCTGGAGAAACTTTCCATGTGTTAAAAAAGGAAGGAGATGACTGCACTGGTTCACGTTACACAGGTCATTTGAATAGCTCTCTTCAGGAACCAATTGAAGTTTCTTCTTCTTCGAATGAGGATAACTCTGATGACACATGGGATATAGATGACCAATCAATTGAAGATTCCTCTAAACAGTTGGTTCTTTATGACCCTTTGGCTAATGATGCTGGTGAAATTGAACCTGTTCCTCAACCGATCCTGTCCCACCATCCATTTAGAAAATACTCAGACCTGAATGTGCCTTCTAGAGTTTTGCCATCTGTAGGAGCTTTTACTGTGCAATGTGCCAAATGTTTCAAGTGGAGGCTCATCCCAACAAAACAGAAGTATGAAGAATTACGTGAACATATTCTGGAAGAGCCTTTTTTTTGTGCAACTGCTCGTGAGTGGCGGCCTGATATATCATGTGATGATCCAACAGACATTGATCAAGATGGGAGTAGGCTGTGGGCAATTGATAAACCTAACATTGCTCAGCCCCCTCCCGGGTGGCAAAGGTTGCTGAGAATCAGGGGAGAAGGAAGTACCAAATTTGCAGATGTGTACGTGTACCATTTTTTTTGAAACACATGGTTTGTTCTATACTATAATCTAATTTCACACATTATGATTTCCATTTATGGAAACCTATCAAGAACCTTAAAGCCTTCCATGTCTCTAAGAGCACAAGCAACTCTGCGTCAACTGTAGTTGAGTATTATGTAGAATATTCTTTTAATGGTTCAAGTCTTAATTGATGATGACGACTAATTTTGTAATGTCATTTGGCTACACTATTATGACCGCTCTCTCCCTCTTTTCTATCAGTTGAAAATGTAGATTTATTCACTTCGCACTGTCCTCTTAATCAGTTTTCCCATTTTTTAATATTCACATGTCTGCATCGAGATCTATAGGAAACCTCTACCATCATGATTTCTTCATTATATACCTTTTGTTTCCCTTTCTAATTTTCAGGTACTATCAAGCACCGTCAGGCAAGAGACTTCGCTCAATGGTGGAAATCCAAAAGTATGTTGACTCCTCTTGCTTGAATACTCCTATATTGCAATGGCTCGGACCCCTTGTTTATCACACTTGAGCTAATCTCTATGTATAATGCTAGATAATCTTTTGTTGATCTTTGTTTTAGGTGTTAAATCTCTTGATTTTGCAGGTACTTAATTGAACATCCAGAGTATATGAGAGATGGCTTAACTCTCGCACAGTTTTCATTTCAAATACCAAAGCCTCTGCAGGAAAACTATGTGAGAAAAAAGCGTCCTCGTTTATCAGCTTCATGTGATGATGCTAGACCTCTTGAACCTGGTGAGGGCATGCAGATAAATGATTAGCTTTTTACTTGTTAACATGAAGTGAAGGGAATTCTTGGTGAACTGGCTCAGTTTTCTAACTCAGTGATGCAAACTTCCATCAATTTTAACTTTCGACACAGCCATAAATCTGGAGGAATGAAGTTCTGTATTCAGACTCGACTAACTTTTGTCTTCTCACTTCTCACCTTAGGGTATGCATGACTAAAGCATCTGAAGCAATTTAAATGAAATTTGCCCCTTTTCATTTAGTTCTCTAAAGTTGCCACACGTTTTCTGGAGGATTGCAAAAGTTGCACAGTTTGAAGTTTCTAATCCCCTTGGTTAGGATGTTGTATTTTTATTTTTTTCAATGTAATTTTTTTCCCAGTTCTACATGAAACATATATAAAGTTATTTAAATATGTGAGGGCCAGACCATACTGCTACCAGTATACTTTTGCATTCCAAAGAGGCCTCAAGCACCATTCTCTTCTCACCTTTTCAATGGATTCTAGAATCTGGGCCTGTCTTCAAAGAACAGCAAAGCTGATTACACCGTTTTTTGAGTTTTTTTTTCTTGTGAGGTGAAAACTGAAACTGATCTGTCTAATATATGTACCACGTGTGGATTCCTTACATTAATGCAGTGCACTCTTGCTGCTCCGTGTAAGGAGGGGAGTATATTTTGTGGTCAATCCATGAAACCCAACACTATTCAGGTTGGATTGATTCTGTATTTAGATCATCTGGGTCTATGTGGTTCTGGAACGTGGGAGCTGTCTCAATGGAATTGGTAATGGGGTGAGGCATTGGATAAACCTATCTAACCTATGCATATAAATTGTTATGTCTGTTGAGAAACTCTTACCACTTGTTTCTTTAGGTGGAGTCCTTATCATGAATTAACGAGTATTTAGTGTTTTTTATTTAATTTCCTCATGTCCATGGTTTTAGACTACCTGGAAAGAATTCTTCATGGGGTGGGTTGGTTATAACTTTTGATTGATTAATGGTTGGTCCTGGGGAGAATTATATGAGAATCTGTTGCACGACTGGATTAACCTCGTGGTCAGACTGCTGGCTTAACCTGCTTGGGACTTTGTACTGAATTCAAGATAGCATTCCTGAAGGCATCTTCTGCTGCATAAAGAATTCATGTGAAAACCTACTAATGACATATCCTTGTTTTTGCTGCAGCAAATCCCCTTACATGGGTTGGTCCAGGTGATTGTACAGAACTCCAGCTTGGCTGGCCAGCAATCCTACCTCCACCCTTGATTCAGTCCTCTGCTTATCTTCCTATCGACTGGCCAGTAAAGAAGAAAGCAAGGACACCATCGAAACAGAGTCACAGGACTAATCCAATGTGTAATCTGGATGAACCGAAAGTTTAAGAGCCTGATCAATCTAGAAATAGTGATTGTGATTTGTGAGGCTCGCTCCTGATCCTTTTGGATGACTCAATTTCACAGTTTGTGTCTTGCTTCCATGTTTTTCCATGCAATGCTATTTGTTTTTTACCACTAGGTTCTGATGAACCTTCACAGAAAAAAGTGGTAAAATGGGCGGGGGAGGATGCATAGTTAGTTGGAATGTATCTTTGTTATGGGATGCCAAAAAATCAGAATGAAGGAAATCTAAATGCTTGGTTCTTTTTATATCCTGGACCAGCCAATGTTTACTTTTTTGTTATTTTGTTCATGTCAGAATTTCTGGGCTTGTTTCACCCTAGATTGAGTACTGGGGCATAGAAATTAGAATCACATGCACCTGACTGCAGATTTTTCAATTTGACTCAGGTTATTGTTTTTATCTCCATTTCTACCTTCTTGGTATGCTTTTGCACAAATAGAACTTGGATGGGGATAAAGGGTAGTTGTCGAGAAATGTAGACGCAACGGATCATGGACTGCCCCTATAATATAGGGCTAGTGACCTGAGCCATGATCCTTGTGTTGTTGCCATGGTTATATTGGAATTAAGATTGGAATTGAGAGTGGAAGACAGGAAAGGTAAGAAGGCGTAGAGCATAAATGGGGACAAACCTGTTCAGAAAAAAAAGGTGTATTACAAGTGGTCGATTCATGATCTTCAGATTATATCAACAAAGAAATCATGTAATATGTAGGGATGATCATACCTAATTATGATTAGAACTCAATTAAAGAGTATGATTAAAATTATACAAGAACCACAATATTCATGACATTAATCATATCTATCTGGCAGGTTGCTAGCACCTCCACTTCTCTCGTTTGCTATGCCTCCTCTTTGCTCACTGCATTTTGCTTTATATTTGGGCTCCAAAAAAGTGATTCTTCCATATCAATACCGGCAGCAGCATTATTCTGGTAGGGGGGAGGGAAGGCGGGGCGGTGGGGGCACATCATATAATATTGACATGCTCCATGTTCCTACACTAATGCCACAAGTATCAAGTCAATGCCCAAAATTACAACAAATAATAAAACGAACTTGTTGACAGATACAAATGAAGAAAGATGCAACGAACCCTGCATTTAGAAGCCATTGCCATCTAAAGTTGAATTCTACCCCTGTCATTAGCCATCACTTGCATGTTAAAGGGAAGATATGGAAGTTGAAAATGGTTGAAGCTGTTATTTTGAATGGTTCATTAGTCTAGGGTCTGCCAAACACACCTTCAAGCAACTGGAGCAGAAATCTGATAGAGAAAAGAGCCTAGCATAGTAAAGATTTCATCAATGTTCACAGATGACAAGCTTTGGTGTCTCCTACTTAAGGATGAACTTGTAACACAAGTGCAACAGGTTTCATGTTCACGTAGACAGCTCTTAGAGAGCAACCAACAGTCTTTAACCATCTTAGCGAAGCACCAACAGCTAGTCTCAGACCCCTATGACCTGAATTTGAAGTTCCAGTCTCTGACACCACAGGAAAGTAATTTCTTCTCTTGTCAATTGCCTCCAACAGGGGAAACAAGAAATCAACAGAGCTGTTGACTTAGCGCTGTCTTTTGTCACACATCACAGATAACTATGGAAGAGAGATGAGAATCGGAAGCTCCAGTAACAACAGCACCTTTCCTTCTAACATCCAGCAGATAATTCAAAGCCCTTTCTGTAATAATCTCACCAGGAATCATTACAGCGATCCCTGGTGGGTATGGACATATAAGCTCACCACAGACCTTGCCAAGGCTCTCTCTGATACTCACTCTCCTTTTATTTGCAAAAAAGGCATCTCTTGGATTCAAACTGATACAAATATCATTGAAGGGTGCATGCTCTCTGCTCTCCACCCTCTTTTCCGTGGTTTTGGAATGTGAGGAAGATGTTGGTAGTTTCTTTAATCCTGATACTAACCTTTGATTATGTTCCCTGCATGTTCCAAGGTTTATTGCAAATGTAATAGATTGGGTCCCAACAAGCTCAGAGATGACTCCATGGTCTCTATCTAAAATATCATCTGCTTCATAGCCAGATAAACCAAGTGACCAAAAACCAAGAGTGAGGCGCAAGGGATCAATGGCAGGAAATTCATTGAAGCTCGCCAAGTCAAGCACGCTAATACCAGGAATCTTTTTAATGAGAGTGCTTGCTTCAATTGCCAACTCCAAAGCTTTGTTGAAAACTGTTCCTGGGTTTTCACCAAGTTGAGCTCTAGCAGCATCTAATGATGCTAAAAGCAGATAACTGGGGCTTGTGCTTTGAAGGGTTTGAAGGCACCGACAGATTCTATCTCTGTCTACAATATTCCCAGACATGTGCAACATTGATGACTGTGTAAGGGAACACAGAACTTTGTGAGTAGATTGTACCACCACATCAGCACCCTGCTTAAGAGCTGAATGAGGCATCTGGGGATGAAATCCTAGGTGTGCTCCATGAGCCTCGTCAACAATCACAGGAATTCCATAAGCATGACAAAGTTGGGAAATCTCACTCAAGTTGCTGCATATACCATGATAAGTAGGTGATGTGATAAAAACTGCAGCTGGTTTTTTACCATCCATCTCCAACTCTTTGATAGCTTTCCCCACCTATAATATGATCCATCGTAAAGATATTATTGGCATGCCATCAGTACAATAAAATTAAAAAAACCAAAGGGTCTTATTTAATAAAAACTGAAAGGAATGGTTGGCATCTTTATCTTTCCCCATAAATGTTGAAAGGCTCCAATGTGATGATTGTAAATATACATTTCTTGTTCATACTTAAAAATATGAATGCAAACGTTTTACCATTGTAAGTAACAAAACAATTTTAGAAGGTAGATAGCAACATGTCTTCAGCCAGCCAGGCATCAATCCCCAATGCTCCAACCAATAATATTAATAGACTCACCTGTGACGGAGTAACACCACCAGCAATATCCCATTTACAATCATACCCAGGCATTATGTACTTCGGTATTGCTCCAGATAATACCATAGCAGATATGGCTGATATATGTGAATTGCGAGGGAGAACGATGTGTTCTCCAGGTGAACAAGTTGCCATTATTGCAGCTTGGATTCCACAAGTGGTACCTCCAACAAGAAACCATGTTTCTGAAGATCCAAATAGTTTGGCAGCTTGCATTTGTGCCTCTAAAATGGGCCCCTCTGGTGAAAAGAGGTTGTCAAGCTCTGGAAGCTCAGGTAAATCATGAATAAATGGTCTAAACCCAATAAGCTGTGTTAATGAAGACGGTGCAGCACGCCCTCTATTATGCCCAGGGAAGTGAAAGCTGGCTGCATTTTTTTCAGCTGAAGCTTTCAAAGCACCAACCAATGGAGGAAGGCTGTCTTGCTGACTTATACGAGATCTGGAAATAAGGGATTTATCCTCGGTGACTGACCTGTTTTTCTCTCCTCTGCTTTCTCTATCTCGTTTCTTTTTTGGCTCCAGGGTGCTTCTTTCCTGTAAAGTACATAATCATGAACATCTCAGCACCTCAACATAATTTAAGAAATGGAGCAGCTTCCCATACACAAATAACACAGAAAAATCCGCTTATCAAATAAACAACAATCCTAAAACGAACATTTAGGGCAAATAGTTTGACTATAAGCACGCATGCATGAGTAATCCATTCATTTCCTAACCATGAAAACGGTGGAAGCCCAAATTATATCATTCAGCAATAAGTTCCTTCAATAATAGATGGAAGGAATTGTGGGGAGAATTAAATAAAACCCAATCGATTTACATCTTGCAAAACCATGATTTCCCATCTTCATTTTTCAACATAAAGCAACAATTTTGTCCACATAGATTCATCCTCCATCATATTCAACCGGGTAAAAACCTGTTTCAAACCTTAAAAGAAGCCTGTACCCCTTAAAAATCCATACCAACATAGAAAAGTAGTAAAAAAAACTCCCACAAATTATAATCCTCCCTCCCTGAAACCTAACCTTAAACCTTTGACAATAACAATAATAACCCAAAATCAAGTCCCACTAAAATTATCAAAGCAAAACAAGACAATGAAGTATAGACCAAAATGTGCAGAGTTAAGTGTTTACAGATAAGATAATCACCTGACAAGTGCAACAAGTGCTTGTTCTTGGTCTCAAAGATACAGAAGTCCATTTCTTGGCAAAACCCAACTGAAGACTCTGTACCGTCAGAAAAACAAAACAAACAGTAACAAACTAAACTGCCCACATTTAGTTATGAAGAAGTAAACATGGTACAGACAGATAAATAGGAGTTGCAACTTACTTGGTTCAGAAGGGTGGAGCAAGACATTCTTCTTTTAGTCTCGTCTTTTTGCTTGGTGGGCAGTGAGGATAATGTCATATACTCTAGGAGACCACTTTTTCTCTGAAAGATTTAAGCCCCATTTTGAAGATTGGCCCAATGAATAGTCCATATTATGACAAAATTAATAGTATTTTAAAAGGCGACATGCGATGCAATTTCTTTTATGCAAAATTAGTAGAAATTACAAATGCTTACTCTATAAAAGAGATACATGAAGAAACAAGAAATAATTTTTTTTTTTTGTAGGTTCCGTGAAAATATTCTTATAACTTTTATGGTACAGATAAGATTTTTCTTTTCATTATTTATCTCTCTTCTTAAAGTAAATCGTAGAGTAGATATACAAAGGATGCTTCTTTTATTAAAAAAAAATATATTTTTTTAAAATTAATTAAAATCAATTATTTTATTTTAATATATTAACTCTTAACTAGTATTGATATTAATTAAATTATTTAGTTGGTCAGTTTACTAAAACAACCATGAAATGTTGTTATTATTGCTTCTTTTTTGCATGTGCTTTCGTATAAATAATTCATTTGTTAAGGGATTTGTTTGTTTTTTTTTTAAATAAGAAAATTATTTAATTTAATTTATGCCATTAATGATAATTTTAATTAGGTGATTTTACTAATATCACAAAATAGTACTTTATTCTAAATAATTTGAAATGTTTAATCTCGCTGCACAATACGACACCGCATAATAGTTTATTCCAAATAGTTTGATATATTTAAATCTCACATAACAGCACAGCTAGCATAGCACAACACCATATATGCAGTACAGCAAGTGCAGCAGGGACGAACAGGTTCTAAAGAGCAGCAGCAGCAGCAGCAGCAGCAGAATAATCTGTAGCAAGACAACATCGTAAGAAAAAATATGCAAACTGAAGAAGAACCAATCAGATGACAGAAAATCTATGGAAATATTCAGTAAAAGAACAGAAGCAAGAAGCAGAACCACAGGATAGACTGCAGAAGCTAGAAACTAGAAAATCTTCAACCCGAAGAACCCAACCAGCCTGACAAAACAGAATTCAACAATAACCACTTAGAAATTCAAGAAAAGCAACCAGCAGGCATGAAAGAACCTTCAAGGTATAAGAACAGTCTGAAACATAACATCATTGGCAGGCAATCAATCACAGAAAGAACACAACATCAAAATACTAGCCGATAAACAAGAACTGACAAAAAACCAGGGAAATAATCCATAAGGTGAAGAAATTAAAGAAGGTAGCAGAACCCGAATAACCTCAGTAAATGACAACTATAACCAGACAATGAATTCTTCTACTCGACGCACTCATTGCTTAACAAGATGATCAACAAAACTATAAACTTTTCGGAGAGTATGAACAAAACGGAAGTTGGTAACTGGCCAAACTATAAGTCTGGTCAAACTCTGAACACATTAGAATCCAGGCCTGGCCACTGGATTATTCAGCTGATTGATAACGTTAGCAAAATTAGATCCAAAAGCTAAAAAAGAACCAATAAAGGATTCCTTAGAAGCTGAGACTTCAAGAGCTTTTCTATTAGCAACTAGTAATGCAAAATTACAATCCATTTCCCCAACATAGGTGGAGAAAATACAAACCAAATGCCCTGAATGGTCTCTTAACAAGGGAGTTTTTTAAATTTCAATTTATTTTCACAAGTTGATGTATGAGGTGCATCCTTTAGATCCCAACTCTAGACGGCCTAGGCTTATCGAGGTAGAACCATCAGAATTCTATTTAAACCAACCCAATCTGGTGGAAATTAATCAACATACCACTAGGCGGTAGCTCGCTCTTAGAATTTGACCACCATTTTGCCTACAGACAAATAATGAACTAATTTTGGCATTCCTTTTACCTTATTGATCCTGAGTTGGACAATCTTTATTTGCCCCTGAAAAGTCGGTTCTGGGAGGAAAAGTTGTCTGGGCAGTATGTATAAAAAAATAAAGGCCAGGTAATAAGCCTAAAAGTTTGTCTGTTTTCTTACTTACTTTCTTTTTCTTTCCTTTGAAGATAGAACTTTTGTAAACTAGGCTATTATCTTTTTAGCCATTCTCTTATTAATATTATCGACTATTATAACGAAAAAAAAGCTTATTTGTATCCTTTAAAGGGCATGTATTCAGAATTGTGTGTGTTGAATATCATTAAATAATTAGAATTTGAAAGGTTAATTAAGAAAAGGCTTTGAAACAGGCTTTAAAAAATAAGCTTAAACTATCAATTCTAGACACCATAGTTACCAAGATTATAAACGCAAATCCTTTTAGATCTAGGAAAGCTTTCCCTGTCTCCACCATCGTTGTAACCAAAGACATTACCGAAGAATTCCAAACTTAAACGAGTATCGTTATGTTTCTTCCATCACAGTAGTATATTGTTCAATCCTTCAAAAAAAAAAGAAGAAGAAGAAGCAATGAGTAGTCTCCCTCTCATGCCAATCCAATAAAATCCCACCTAGTTATTTTCAGATCACCATCACCATATAATTCCAAATCTTAGTATATTGTTTTGGTAATTAATTTTTTTTTGTAACTAATAAAGAGTTTTTCTTCGAAGAAAGACAATTTTAATTTGAATAATGTCTACATTAAGACGTAAAATAGGTAGTCCGTGGTATGTGATGAAAAAAATTCTTTTCTGGAGTAGATTTGGATTTTTGTTGATTTTGTTTTTGACATGTATTTGATCTCGGGTTTGTTCTTGAGGGAGGACATTGAGTGTGATCTTGAACAAAATATATATATATATCCCAAATAGTTTTCTTTTAATTTTTTGAGAATGGAAGCCAAAATTAACAATTTTGAGTATAGTTTTATTGGTCAAATTTCTTTTATTTTGCAATATGTTAGAGTTAAAGCATGAATTAAAATCTTAATTATATAAGGATTTTATATTAAGCAATGAAATTCTTATAGGTTTAGGATTGAATTTGTTTAGGAATGAATTATGATTATGACTAATCAATTATCCACTAGTGCCTAATTCTATTTTTCGATGGTGAAATAAAGAGTGCTAGCAAGGCATGGGAGTTTTTGATATTTGGATTTGAAAACAAAATTTATCTACTGAACATAAGCATATCCTAAGTAAATAAAATCAATATATATATAAGTCGAGACATATATAATTTTCATGAAATCTCACATGATTTCATATATTCTTTATTATATAGATATATAAAAAATTATTTAAAAAAGCAATGTGAGAATTAATTTTGATTGATAATCAACAAACCATACATATAACACGATTTGCATCTGTTATTCAGTTAAAAAAAAAAAAAAGAACGAAGCTCGAACTTAACGGAATCGGAAGCCGGGGACAAAGATGCCATTGAAGACTAGGCAGCGAGTGCCTTGATCAGCAATGCCAATGAACCATTTATAGGTTTGAGTTGGCCAACATGTTGAGGAGCAACGATGGCGACTTTCTTGATGAACTTACCCATTAAGTCCGAAAGGAATTGTAGAAGTTTGAAGATGGTCTGGTCCTGAGGGGCGAATACCTTGATGAGTGATATCAACGTATCTAGTAGGGGTTCAAGCACTTGGCCGATCATGGAAATATCAGGCATGCCAGGAGTTTGGATGAGTTCCTTGATGAGCCCTGAGAGCGCACCTAGAACAGATTTTATTATATCCGGCAGGGAAGACTTACTTTGAAGATCAGCAATAGTGCCGCCGGCGCCTTTTTCAAGTTCCTTGACTAACCATGAGAGTGAACGTATGACGCCTTCTACTGCTTCTTTGAGGAGAGGGTTGGTGACGTTCCCCTCGAAGGAAATCAGTGCATCTTCAACGGACTGAAGTTGATCTATGAGGGTTTTGGTGAAGCTAGAGAATCGCAGCTCACGAAAGTGAAGCAGAGAAGGGTTAGGAAGAGGAGTAGGGCAACTGGGGCTACAGTTTTTGAAGCCATTTCTGAAATTGTTACAGCTTAGTAAAGCGAAGACTAGCTGGTGGTGTGAAATGGAGAGGAGATTGGAGGGTTTTATACGTAGATATTCGAGCACAAAATGGTAAGAAAAATCCTGATAAGGTACAGACAGCTAGCTGGTCATTCCTGGAAGCATCATTCGTGGAACAGTTTTCATAAAGAATTAATGCATCATTTGTTGACCAAATAATTATATCTATTGAAATTGTATAGCCTTAAACCTAATAATAAATAATTGCGACTTTGAATTTACTTTTTTTGAGAAAATAATTGTTGATCTAATAATGTTAGTGTTGAATTTTTTACAGGGCACGATGTGTTCGTAAGACTCGTGTGATATAATTACAAGTGTGTGTTATTTAACTAATTTATAGTATTAATTTTTCTAATATCTGATATAGATTAATTGTTCTCAATTATTTATAGGTTGAAATAATACACATGTTTTATATACAAATAGTCTTATTTAGATTTTTATAATTATAACTGAGTTAATTTGTTAAATTTTTGGATCGTATAAATAACTTTTAATTGGACTTAACTCAAACTAGGACGTGAATTGAAATATCTTTCAAAATTTAATAATTCATAGTTAGGATAAATATATATAACTCTTAAAAATAATTAACTAAAGAATTCTCATCTAACATTATATTGGTGTATATGAACCGTTTTTAATTTAAATAATTCTTTTCGATTATATCCAACGTGAATATAAATTAATTAGCAATGCATACATATTAATTGAAGATTTTATAAATTATTTTTAAATAATTATTTCCTTTTAAAATATTATTAGTGCTGTTCCAAAAGAGTAAGAAATAACGTAAGAAAAAAAACTAAAAATAACCTGTAAGGATTCAATTAATTTTTCTGCTTTAATGCAATTAAATACATAAGAAAATAACTAAAAATAGCCTATAAATATTCAACTCAATTTATTTGCTTTAATGTAATTAAATTATGTTCTTTTTAAAAATTGTAAATTTATCCATTCTTTTCTTTTCTTTTA
>Ga0325401_1001367_pt1 | contig 20460 bp, 16 predicted proteins | sample PopdelMetagenome_FD_205666 | JGI IMG/M metagenome (GOLD analysis project Ga0325401, IMG submission 205666) | Populus deltoides microbial communities from Bellville, Georgia, United States - Xylem-PdKOR-R2 | ecosystem: Host-associated > Plants > Phyllosphere > Stem > Wood/Secondary xylem | place... | reverse complement strand
CGGGCTGGCGGTGCGGACGGCGCCGGCCGAGGGCGAGCGGCGGGAGGAGGGGACGGGGGTGTCCCGGCGGGAGACGCCGCCGCCGCGGCAGGTGCCGGGGTAGGCGGGCGCGGGCGGTCCCGGCAGGCGGAGGGCGGATCGCCGGGCGAGGCGGGCGGCGGGCGCCCGCGGCGCCGGGGCCGGCATCGCCCGGCATCCCCGTCGCACCGGGTCGCCGGCCGTCGACGGGGAGCCGTCCGAGGGGCGGCACCTCACGTCCTCGACGGGCCGGAGGCGCCCGGGTGCGTCGCCGTGCGCGGGGACAGGACCGGCCACCGCTCCGCCGCGCGATCCATCCCGCTCCACTCATCCGCCTGCACCGGATCGCGACAAGCCCTGGTGCCCGCGGCCCGATCCCTCTATGCTGCAATGCACAATAACCCTGCGACCGGTCCTGCCGGTCGAGGGCGGGAACAGCCGGCCGCGGCCCATCCCTGAGGACGGGACCGATGCAGCGTCGTCAACTCATGCGCCTTCTCGGCGCCGGGGCGCTCTGTGCTCCGGCCATCCCCCGGTCCGCCCGCGGCGCCTCGCCCGCGCCGGAGCCGGTCGACGTCGAGTTGATCCTCGCGGTCGACGTCAGTCGCTCGATCGACGCGCTGGAGCACGAGACCCAGATGCGCGGCTACGCCGCCGCCTTCCGCGACGCGGAGGTGATCCGCGCCATCGCGGGCGGCGGGATCGGCGCGATCGCCTGTACGCTCTTCACCTGGTCGGACGCCGACAGCCAGGAGAACCTCGTGCCCTGGACGCGGATCGACGGCGCTGAGGCGGCGGAGCGCTTCGCCGCGGCCGTCGACGCCGCCCCGCGCCGGACCTGGAGCTACACCTCCATCTCGGGCGCGATGGAGCACGCGATGCGGCTCTACGAGGGGAGCGGCTACGAGGGGACGCGGCGGGTGCTCGACATCTCGGGGGACGGGATGAACAACTCGGGCCGCCGCCTCGCCCCGGTGCGGGCGCGGGTGATGGAGGAGGGGGTGATCCTGAACGGCCTGGCCGTGCTCGACCGCTCCCCCGGCCCCGGGAATCCCGCCGCGCTGGAGGATTACTACCGCGAGGAGGTGATCGGCGGCCCCGGCTCCTTCCTCGTCGTCGCCGACGGCTTCGAGGCCTTCGACCGCGCCGTGCGCCGCAAGATCGCGCGCGAGGTGGCGGGGATCGACGCCGGCCCGCGCCACGCCGCGGGGCCGGTCGTGGAGAGGGTGGGTGCCCGCTGGGCGGCGGCGTGACGAACGCCCTTCCGTTGCAGCGCAGCATGCGGTAGCCACGTCCATGGCCCGTCTGGATATCGTTTCGACCCGGGATTACCGGCAGCATGTCCTGGAGATCGCGGAGCGCGGCAACGGCTCGTGCTCCGTCGTCATCCACCCGCCGGCCCGCCTCGGCGCCCCGCGGGAGGTGCGCCCGGCCGGCGAGTCGGCGCTGCTGATCGACCTCGTGAACCAGGCCCGGGCGGAGATCGACGAGGTGATGGGCCCGAAGCCCCCGCCGCGCCGCCTGCCGCCGCGCCGCCGCTACGGCTGAGATCCGGGCGGCGGGTCCTTCCGGTCCCGGGAGGACCGGACCGGGAGGGGCCCTCGCTCCCCTACCGCCGCCGCGTCGCCGCCCAGGCCTCCGCCATGCGGTCCAGCCGCTCCTCCTCCGCCGAGCGCCTCGGTGCCGCGGCGACGGCCGGCGCGGCGGGGGCGGTCGCGTCGCCCCAGTGCCGGACCGGCCCGGAATCGACGTGGACGAAGCCGCGGTCGGCGTAGAGCCCGACCCCGCCGAGCCCGAGGCCCCGCGCCGCGGCGGCGAAGGCGGCGAGGCCGGTGGCGGGGATCAGCAGGTCCATCGCCGCGGCCTGCATGTGCTGGCTGTCGCCGGCCCCGTGCACCGCGCGGTTCGTCTCCGGCGTGCGGTAGCCGGACAGGACGGTGAACGCCTCGATCCGCTGCGTCCGGCCGAGGCGCCAGACGATCTCGACGGCGTCCGGGTCGAAGGGGCGGACGGTGCCGGTGCGGGTGTCGGCCAGCACCGCGGAGAGCTCGGCCATGGCCACCGGGTCGGGGCCGTGGCCGTTGTGCCAGGGGCCGGAGAACACCGCACCCGACGCCGCGTGGCGGAGGCGCAGCCGGCGGGGACCGGCCTCGGCGACCGCGCGCGGGGCGGCCCGCGGGGACCGCGCCGCCAGCGGCAGGGCCGCCGCGGCGAGGAGGAGAGATCGGCGTCTCATGGCGGCGTCCTGGCCGGCGCGGGACCTGCGGTCATCCCGGCTCGACGGCCCGTGGAGGAGGGTTCCGCGGAGATGGCGTCTTAGCAACCCGATGGGGTCCAAACAACAGGGTTCGGCGGCCGGGACGTCCAAAAATAGGATCCGCGTCTCGATGATCGCGCCCGAGGGGCTGTTCCGCCCTTGCTGCGGGTGCGAGACAATGATAGGCCCCCCGCCATCCACCAAGCTGACGGTCGGACGGCATCGAGAGGAGTGATCCGGATGCTGATCATCGCCTCCTTCCTCTTCGCCTTCCTCGCCCTCCACCCCTTCGTCACCTTCCCGGCCTCGCTCCGCTTCCTCGGGCGGCGCGACGCCGGTGGGGCGACCGCGCGGCCGGAGGGGACGGCCAGCGTCTCCGTTCTCATGTGCGCCTACAACGAGGCGGCGGTGATCGAGGCCAAGGCGCGCAACCTGATCGCCCTGGCGGATGCCAGCGGCGGCGAGGTGGAGCTGCTCGTCTACGTCGACGGCGAGGGCGACGCGACGGCGCGGCTGCTGCGGCCCTTCGCGGACCGCATCACCGTCGTCGCCTCCCCCGAGCGTCACGGCAAGACCCACGGGATGCGGCGCTTGGCGGCCATCGCGCGGGGCGAGATCCTCGTCTTCACCGACGCCAACGTCATGATCGACCCGGGCGCGGTGCGGGCGATCCGCCGCCACCTGGGGGACCCGCGCGTCGGCCTCGTCTGCGGCCACCTCCTCTACGGCAACCCCGAGGCCTCCGAGACGAGCGCGGTGAACTCGGCCTACTGGCGGCTGGAGGAGCGGATCAAGAGCCTGGAGTCCGAGCGCGGGACGGTGATCGGCGCGGACGGCTCCCTCTTCGCCGTGCGCCGCGCCCTCTACCCGGCGGTGCCGGACGACATCATCGACGACTTCTTCGTCGCCCTCTCCGTGCTGTGCGACGGCCATCGCGTGATCCGCGGCGACGACGTGCGCGCCCACGAGGAGTCCGTGGTCGACAGCGGCGAGGAGTTCCGCCGCAAGGTCCGGATCGCCTGCCAGTCCTTCAACGTGCACCGCCTGCTGTGGCCGCGGCTGCGGCGGCTGCCGGCGCTGCCGCTCTACTGCTACGTCTCGCACAAGCTGCTGCGCTGGTTCGTCGCGCCGAACCTCGTCGTCGCGGGGGTGCTGTTCGCGGCGGGGCTGACGCGCTGGCTGCCGGCCTGGGCCGTGCTCGGCGGCGTCGCCGCGGGCGCCGCTCTCTTCCTCGCGGCGCTGGCGGCCGGGGTCGGGCCGGTGCGCAAGATCTGGGAGATGGGGCTCGCCTTCCTCGCGACGTTCCTCGGCGTGATCCGCTCCCTCCGCGGCGACCGGTTCCAGACCTGGGCGCCGGCGCAGTCGATCCGCGCCGTCCCCGGCGCGGGCGGCCCGGCGGAGGGCGGGCGGTGAGCGGCCCGCGCGTCGCCCTCGGCTGCTCCCGCCTCGGCTCCACCCTGTCGGGCGTGTCGGGGGAGGAGGCGGTGCGGCTGATCCACCACGCGCTCGACGCCGGCGTGACCGCCTTCGACACCGCCGACATCTACGGCCAGGGCGAGAGCGAGCGCCTTCTCGGCCGCGCCCTGCGCGGGCGGGCGGGCGCGACGGTCGTCACAAAGGCCGGGCAGCGCTTCACGGCGATCCAGCGCGCCGCGACCCTCGTGAAGGGCCCGCTGCGCCGCCTCGCGGCCGCGGTGCCGGCGCTGCGGCGCGGCCTCGCCGGGCAGCGCGCCGCCCCCCTGCCGCGCGACTACTCCCCCGCCCATCTCCGCGCCGCGGTCGAGGCGGGCCTCCGCCGCCTCGGGCGGGAGCGGATCGACCTCTTCCTGCTGCACAGCCCGGACGCCGCGACGATCGCGCGCGGGGAGGCGGCCGGGGCGCTCGAGGACCTCCGGCGCGCGGGCAAGCTCGCCGCCTGGGGCGTGTCCTGCGACGACGAAGGGGCCGCCCGCGCCGCCCTTCGCCTGCCGGGCCTCGCCGGCCTGCAGATCCCCCTCGCCGTCGCGGCCCCGCTGCGGGCGGAGCTGGCCGGGCTCGCGGCGCGCGGCGCGACGGTCCACCTGCGCGAGCTCTTCGCCGACCGGCCGCGGACCGCGGAGAGCCGGCGCGCCGCGGTCGCGGAGGCCCTCTCCCACCCCGGTGCCGCGGCGCTGGTCGGCACCACCGCCCCCGCGCACCTGGACGAGGCGATCGACGCCGCCCGGGCGGCGGCGTGACCTCCACCCCGCCCCCCGGCCTGCTCGACGCGCTGGCCGACCTCTCCGCGCGGATCGGCGCCAGCCGCGACCTCGTGCAGGGCGCCGGCGGCAACACCTCGCTCAAGGCGGGCGGGGCGCTCTGGGTGAAGGCCTCCGGCACCTGGCTGGCCTGGGCGCGGGACCGGCCGATCTTCACCGGCCTCGACCTCGACGGCATCCTGCGCCGCCTGGAGGCCGGGGAGGAGGATCCGGTGATGCCCGCGCGCCTCGATCCCGCGGCGCCGCTCCGCCCCTCCATCGAGACGACGCTGCACGCGCTGCTGCCGCACCGGGTGGTGCTGCACGTCCACTCCGTGAGCGCGATCGCCCTCGCCGTGCGCCCGGACGGCGAGGCGGCGGCCGCCCCGCGGCTGGCCGGCCTCCGCTGGGCCTGGGTGCCCTACGCCCGGCCGGGCCTGCCGCTGACCCGTGCGGTCCAGGGCGCGGTCCGGGGCGTGACCGCCGGCGCGCCCGACATCCTGCTTCTCGGCAGCCACGGCCTCGTCGTCGGCGGCGCGAGCGAGGACGAGGCGGCGGCGCGGCTGGAGGAGGTCGAGCGCCGCCTCGCCGCCCCGGCCCGCGCCGCGCCGCCGGCCGACGCGGCGCGGCTGGCGTCGCTCGCCGCAACCTCCGGCGGGCGCTATCGCCCGGCCGCGATCGACGCCGCCCACGGCGCGGCGACCGACCCGGTCTCGGCCGCCCTGGCCGGTCGGGGGGCGCTCTACCCGGACCACACCGTCTTCCTCGGCCCCTCCCCCGTGCCCGTGCTTCCTCCGGAAAGGGCCGGGGACTGGCTCGCCGGCGCTCCGGCCGAGGGGCCGGCCCTGGTGCTGGTGCGGGGTGTCGGCGCCCTCACCCGCGCCGACCTGACCGCCGGCGCCGAGGAGATGGCGGCCTGCCTCGGCCTCGTCCTCGCCCGCCTCGACCCGGACGCTCCCCTCGCCGTGCTCACCCCGGCCGAGGAGGCGGAGCTGCTGGACTGGGACGCCGAGAAGTACCGCCAGGCCCTTGCCAGGCGCGAGGCCGGCGCGGCCGCGTGATGGACACCCCCCGCATGCAGATCGTCATCCCGATGTCCGGCTTCGGCGAGCGCTTCCGCGCCGCCGGGTACAGGGTGCCCAAGCCGCTGATCGAGGTGGACGGCCGGCCGATCATCGCCCACGTCATGGACCTCTTCCCCGGCGAGGCCGACGTCACCTTCGTCTGCAACCGCGACCACCTGGACGAGCCCGCATACCGCATGGAGGCGATCCTGCGCGGGATACGCCCCGACGCGCGGATCCTCGGCATCGCCCCGCACAAGCTCGGCCCGGTGCACGCCGTGCTCCAGGCCGCCGACGGGCTCGATCCCGACCGGCCGGTGGTGGTGAACTACTGCGACTTCACCTGCGTCTGGGACTGGGCGGACTTCAAGGCCTTCGTGCGCGACACGAACTGCGCCGGCGCCATCCCGGCCTATCGCGGCTTCCACCCGCACTCGCTCGGCTCGACCTACTACGCCTACCTGCGCGAGCGGGACGGCTGGGTGTCGGACATCCAGGAGAAGCGGCCCTTCACGGAGACGCCGATGGAGGAGTACGCCTCCTCCGGCACCTACTACTTCGCCTCCGCCGGGCTCATGCGCCACTACTGCGCGCGCACGATCGCCGAGGGCATCGCCGTCAACGGCGAGTTCTACGCGAGCCTCGTCTACAAGCCGATCTTCGCCGACGGGCTGCCGGTCGCCGTCTACCCGCTGCAGCACTTCATGCAGTGGGGCACGCCGGCCGACCTGGAGGAGTACCTCGGCTGGTCGCGCGCCTTCGCCCGGCTGGTCGACGCGCCGCCCCCGCCGCGGCAGGAGGGCGCGGTGCTGCTGCCGATGGCCGGCGCCGGGCAGCGCTTCCGCGACGCGGGCTACGCCGCGCCGAAGCCCCTGCTGCCGGTCTCGGGCCGGCCGATGGCGCTGCAGGCGCTGGCCGACCTGCCGGCCGCGCCGCGCACCCGCCTCGTGCTGCGCCGCGACCTGCCGGAGCTGCCCGCCATCGAGACCGCCCTGACCGAGGCGGCGCCCGGGGCGGAGCGCGTCGTGCTGGACGGGCTGACCGACGGCCAGGCGCGCACCTGCCTCCTGGCGATGGACGGCCTCGACCCCGACGCGCCGCTCACGATCGGGGCCTGCGACAACGGCCTTCTCTACGACCCCGCGCGCTTCGGGGCGCTGATGGCGGACGGGGCGGACGTGCTCGTCTGGGGCGTTCGCGGCCACCCCGCCGCCCGCCGCCGCCCGAACGCCTACGGCTGGATCGACGCCGACGCGGGGGGCCGCGTCCGCGCCGTGTCGGTGAAGGAACCGCTGGCCGATCCCGCGCGCGACCCGATCGTCACCGGCGCCTTCACCTTCCGCCGCGCCCGCGACTTCACCGCGGCCGCCGAGCGCATGATCGCCCGCGACGCCCGGGTGAACGGCGAGTTCTACGCCGACACCCTCGTCAACGACGCGATCGCCCTCGGCCTCGACGTCCGCCTGCTGGAGGTGGAGAGCTACCTCGGCTGGGGGACGCCGGACGAGTGGCGGAGCTTCGCCTACTGGCAGTCCTGCTTCCACAAGTGGCCGGGCCACCCCTACCGGCTGGAACGCGACCGGCGCGTCCCCGCCGGCGCCGTCGCCGCGCTGGAGGCGAGGTACGCCGCCCCCGTCCCGCCGCGGCCGGCGCCCGCCGCGCCGTGGACGGTGCCGGCCGGATCGGAGAGCGCCGCGTGATCCTCATCGCCCACCGCCGCAACACCGTCGCGCAGCTCGCCGAGACCCCGGCCGATCTCGGCGTCGAGGTCGACATCCGCAGCCAGGGCGAGGATCTGGTGATCCACCACGACCCCTTCGTGGCGGACGCGCTCCGCTTCGAGGAGTGGCTCGGCGGCTACCGCCACGGCACCCTCATCCTCAACGTCAAGGAGGAGGGGCTGGAGGACCGGCTGCTGGCGCTGATGGCGGCGCGCGGCATCGAGGACTTCTTCTTCCTCGACCAGTCCTTTCCCTTCCTCATGCGCACCGCCCGGACGGGCGAGCGGCGCTGCGCCGTGCGCGTCTCCGAGTACGAGTCGATCGAGACCGCCCTCGCCCTCGCGGGGCAGGTGGACTGGGTCTGGGTGGACTGCTTCACCCGCTTCCCGCTCGACCGCGCGGGCGCCGCGCGGCTGCGCGCGGCCGGGATGCGGCTCTGCCTCGTCTCGCCCGAGCTCCAGGGCCGCACCGACCCGGCCGAGATCCGCGCCCTGCGCGACCTGCTGGCGGCCGAGGGGATCGAGGCCGACGCGGTCTGCACCAAGGTGCCCGGGAATTGGCGCTAGGGATCCCGCCGATCCCGCGGGAGCTGCTGCGAGACCGCCGCTTCCTCGGCGGCCTCCTTCTCCGCGCGCTGATGATCCTCCTGCTCGTGCCGGCGGTGCAGGCGACGCTGCTGACGCCCTTCCTGCTCGACGCCGTGCACGCCCCGGGGCTCGATCCCTGGACCGGCTTCCTCGCCCGCGGCGGCGACCCTTCGGCCCTGCTCTACGGCCCGGTCATGCTGCTGTTCGGGCTTCCCTTCGCGGCCGTCGGGGCGGCGCTCGGCGCCGTCCTCGGGGACGGGCCCGCGCTCGTGCAGGTGTCGCTCGGCCTCGCGCTGCTGGCCGCGGACCTCGGCCTCCTCCTCGTGCTGCGGCGCCTCTTCGAGGACGAGGACGAGGGCCGGCTGCTGACCTGGTACTGGCTCTCGCCGCTCGTGCTGTTCATCACCTACTGGCACGGCGGGGCGGACGTGGTGCCGACGCTGCTGGTGGCGGGCTCGCTGCTGCTGCTGCGGCTGAACCGCCCGCGGCTGGCGGGCGCCGTGCTCGGCCTCGGCATCGCGGCCAAGATCAGCACGCTGGCGGTGCTGCCCTTCCTGCTGATCTTCCTCTGGGGCCACCGCCGCCACCGCGACACGGTGCCGGGCTTCCTCCTCCTCTGCCTCGCGGTCTCGATCCTGCTCCAGGGCCCCTGGCTGCTCCTCTCCCCGGGGCTGCGGGAGATGCTGGCGGCCGGCGGCGAGATCCACCGCGCCCTCGACCTCGCCCTGCCGCTCGGCGACGGGACGGCGCTGCCCGTCATGCCGGTCGTCTACCTGCTGCTGCTCTACGGCGTCTGGCAGGTCGGGCGGATGAACTTCAACCTGCTCTACACGGTGCTCGGCGCCGCCTACTTCGTCATCCTCCTGCTCTCGCCCACCGCGACCGGCTGGTACATGTGGGTGGTGCCCTTCCTCGTCTGGTACGGGCTCCGCGCCGGCGGGCGCGGGGCGGCGCTCGCGACCGCCTTCGGGGGCGCCTTCGTGCTCCACCGCCTCCTCGTCACCGGGGCCCCCGCGGTGCCGCTGCTGGGGCTCGACCCGGGCTGGCCGGCGGCGGCCGGCCTCGCGCCGGTGCCGCCGCTCCTCGCCTCGGTGCTGCTCTCGGTCGTCACCGCCCTCGGCATCGTGCTCGTCGTCACGATGCTGCGGCGGGGGCTCGGGGAGAACGACTTCTTCGGCCTCGGACGCCGCCCGCTCGCGGTCGGCGTGGCGGGCGACAGCGGCACGGGCAAGGACACGCTCGCGATCGCCCTCGGCGGCCTGTTCGGGGAGGGCGCGGTGACCGGCGTGTCGGGCGACGACTACCACCTGTTCGAGCGGCGCGGGAAGCTGTGGCAGGCCCTCACCCACCTCGACCCGCGCGCCAACGACCTCGAGGCCTTCTCGCGCGACGCGCTCTCGCTCATCGCCTGGCGCCCGATCCTCTGCCGCCACTACGACCACGCGACGGGCCTGTTCACCGCGCCGCGCCGGATCCGGGCGAGCGACGTCGTGCTCGTCACCGGACTGCACGCCCTCTACGCCCCGGCGCTGCGGGCGCGGCTGAACACCGCCGTCTTCCTCGACATGGACGAGGAGCTGCGGCGCTTCTTCAAGATCCGCCGCGACGTGGGCGAGCGCGGGCACACGCTGGAGCGCGTCCTCGCCTCCATCGAGCGGCGGCGCGCCGACTACGAGGCCTTCATCCTGCCCCAGCGCGAGCACGCGGACATCGTCTTCTCCCTCCTGCCCGCCGACCGCTCCCTCCTCTCGGATCCCGCCTATCGCGGCCCGATCCCGCTCAAGCTGCGGATCCGGCTGCGCAACCCGATCGGACTGGAGCGCCTCGCGCGCCTTCTCGTGGCGCTGTGCGGCGCCCAGGTGGACATGGCGCCCGCGATCGGCAGCATGCCGGCCGAGCTGGTGGTGGACGGCAACGACGTGCGGCCCGAGGACATCCACCTCACCGTTCTCCAGCTCGTCCCCCGCATCGAGGAGTTGCTGGCGCGGCGGCCCGACTGGCAGACCGGCATCACCGGCATCATGCAGATGGTCGTGCTCATGCAGCTCGCCAGGCTGGCCGCCGAGCACCGCTGAAGGGACGACCCGTGAAGATCCTCGCCCCCGACCGCCTCCGCGCGCGGCCGCGCGCCATCCTCTTCGACCTCGACGACACGCTCTACGGCTACGAGCGGCCGCACGCGCGGGGCATGGAGGCCGTGCGCGCGAAGGTGGGCGGCACGCTCGGCGTCGCGCCGCAGCCCTTCGACGAGGCCTTCCGCGCCGCCCGGGGGGAGATCAAGGCGGTGCTCGGCGAGACGGCGAGCTCGCACAACCGCCTTCTCTACTTCGGGCGCACGGTGGAGATCCTCGGCTTCGGCAGCCAGCCGGCGATCGCGCTCGACCTCGAGCAGACCTACTGGCGCACCCTGCTGACCAACGCCCGCCTGTTCCCGGGCGCCGAGGACACCCTCGTCGAGCTGCGCGCCGCCGGCCTGCCGCTCGCGCTGGTGACGGACCTGACGGCGCAGATCCAGTTCAGGAAGCTCGTCTACTTCGGCATCGACCGCTACTTCGACGTGATCGTCACCTCCGAGGAGGCCGGGGTCGACAAGGTCGGGATCCGCCCCTTCGAGATCGCGCTCGCCCGGCTCGGGCTGGAGCGCGAGGACCCGGTCTGGTTCGTCGGCGATTCCGAATCCGACGTGGTGGCGAGCAAGCGCGCGCTGAACGCCGCCACCTTCCAGAAGCTGCCCGACGGCTCCCCCTCCTGGACGGTGCACGCCGGGGTAGACGCCACCTTCCACGCCTTCCCGCCCTTCCGCGACTGGGCCCGCGGCGCCGTCGGGGGCGCCTGAGGTGGAGGGGGCCGGGGTGGAGGGGGGCGCGTTCACCGTCGCCGCGCGCGAGGACCTCTACCGCCTGAAGGCGATGCACGGCCTGTCCCGCGTGGAGATCCGCACCGGGCGGCTGACCTACCGCAACCTGATGCCGCACGCGCTGAAGTACGGGATCTGGGCGCTCGCCCCCGGCGGCACGCTGCTGGTGCGGGACGACGCGCCGAACGTCTTCGACCTCGCCCCCCGCTTCGTCTCCTTCAAGCTCGTGCGGCAGTGGACCTACAAGCTCCTCGCCGGGGAGGCCGAGCCCGTGCGGCTCGACGTCGACCGGGGCGAGATCGAGCTCGTCCGCACCCGCCCGCCGACGCCCCCGGGCTGGGGCGCGGGCGTCGTCTTCTCCGGCGGGGAGGCCGAGCTGCCGCGGCTGCACGCCTGCCTCGACGCCCTGCTGCGCCAGCCCGAGCTGCTGCCGGGGAACAGGGGGCAGATCGCCGTCTGCGGCCCCGCCGGCGCGGAGGGGGCCGTGGCCGGCCACCCGGGCGTCGGCTACCTGGTCCACGAGGTGCCGTCCGGGCCGCGCGTGATGATCTGCGCGAAGAAGAACGCCCTCATCCGCCACCTCGACGGCCCGCGGATCGCGATCATGCACACGCGGATCACCCTCGAGCCCGGCGCGCTCGCCCGGGTCCCCGCGGAGTTCGAGCTGATCACCCCGCGCGTGCTGGTGGACGGCGCGCGGGGGCCGGACGACTACCTCTCCCTCGGCGTGCACGACGCGGGGCTGCCCGGCTACGCGCCGCGCCTCGCGCCCTCCTCGCTCCGCCGCGTGCCGGTGGACCGCTACCTCGACCTGTACGACGAGGGGCCGCCCTACCTCGACGGCGGCGTCTTCTTCGTCCGCAAGGACGTGCACGCCCGCTGCCCTCTGAACGAGGCCGTGGCCTGGGACGAGGCGGAGGACCTGGAATGGTCTCACCGCGCGCTCGCCGCGGGCTTCCTGATCGACCTCGCGCCGGAGGCCCGCGCCCGCTCGGCGGTGGCCAAGCTCCGCTCCCTCCCCCTGCCGGAGGGGCCGGCCCGCCTCGTGCGCGACGCGCGCGCCCGCCTCGCGGCGGCCCGCGCCCGCCTGCGCGACCGGGTCGAGCGGCTGGCCGGGCGGCGCTGAGCGGGCATGGCGCGCAGGCCCCCCACCCCGGGCCCCGGTCCCACGGCCCGGCCCCCGCGCCCGGACAGGCCCCGCCGGCGACACGCCGGCCACCGGCCGGCCAAGACAAGAGGAAGTGCCCGATGCCCGCCGTCTCCGTAGCGCTCGCGACCTACAACGGAGAGGCCTTCCTGCGGCAGCAGCTCGACAGCCTCGCCCGGCAGACGCGCCGGCCCGACGCCCTGGTGGTCCGGGACGACCGGTCGAGCGACGGGACCCTCGCGATCCTGCACGACTTCGCCCGCACCGCCCCCTTCCCGGTGGACGTCGCGGTCAATCCGGAGAGGCTGGGCTACCGCGACAACTTTCTCTCCGCGGCGTCGGCCTGCGCGCCCGGCTACGTCGCCTTCTGCGACCAGGACGACGTGTGGTTGGAGCGGAAGCTGGAGCGGTGCGTGGAGCGGATCGAGCGGACGGGCGCCCTCCTCTGCGTCCACGCGGCGACCCTGGTGGGGCCCGACCTCGCGCCCCGGGACCTCTTCCCACAGGGGCTGCGAGGCGACGTCGTCCTGCCCCCGCTCTCCCTCCCGCCCTTCTTCACCTATTACGGCTTCAGCCAGGTCTTCCGGCGCGACCTGCTGGACGCCTTCCCGGGCCTCCGGCCGGAGGGGGATCTGCCCTTCGGCAAGCCGATCTCCCACGACCGCTGGATCACGCTTCTCGCCGACGTGTTCGGCAGCATCGCCGGGATCGCCGAGCCGCTCGTGCTGTACCGCCAGCACGGTGGGAACTCGTCGGGCGCGCAGCGGCGGCCGCGCCGGCGCGACGCCCTCGCCAAGGTCCTGTCACCCGTGCGGGCGGAGGAGGAGCGCGAGCGCGGGCGTCTCTGCGCGGAGCGAGCCCTCCTGTTCCGGGGCTATGCCGGGGCCCATGAGGGGCCCTGGGCCGGGGCCGCCGCGCGCGCCGCCGACCGCTACGAGGCCTTCGCCCGGCGCTTCGCCGCGCGCGCGCGCTTCTACGCCGAGGCGTCCCTTCTCCGCCGCGCCGGGCAGATCGCCGGCGCGGTGCGGGAGGGCGCGTACCGCCCGCCCGGGGGGGCGGGCTTCGGCCGGAACGACCTCGTCAAGGACCTCGCGCGCGTCCTGACGCTGAGCCGCGCGGGGCTGAGGCGCTGAGCCGGATGGTCGCCGCCCTGCGGGCCCGGCTGGGGGCGCTGGCCGGACGGGCGCCCTCCTCGGTGCGCGACGTCGCCTGGAACCTCTCGGGGCCCGTCGTCACGACGGTGCTGCTCTTCGTCACCGCCCCGGCCTACATCGGCTCCATCGGGCTGGAGCGCTACGGCGTGATGGCCGTCATCTGGGTGTTGCTGGGGTACTTCGGCTTCCTCGACCTCGGGCTGTCGCGCGCGGCGGCGAACTTCGCGGCGCGGGCCGAAGGGCCGGCGGAGATCGAGCGGATCTTCTCGACGACCGTCGTCTTCAACGCCCTGCTCGGGGCGGTCGGGGCGGGGGCGCTGATGGCCGTGCCGGCCGGCCTGATCGCGGGGCTCGTCCAGGCCTCCCCGGAGGTGCGGGCGGAGATGGCGGCGAGCCTGCCCTGGCTGATCGGCTTCATCCCGCTCGCCATGGTCTCGGGGATCTTCACGGGGATCCTGGAGGGACGCCGGCGCTTCGCGCTGTCGAACATGATCCAGACCCTCGGGGCCGTCGTCTTCCAGGGCACGCCGCTCCTGGCGGCGCTGCTGGTGGCGCCGCGGCTGGAGGTGATCGTGCCCTGCGCGCTGCTCGGGCGCGGGCTGGCGATCGCCGCCTCGGCGGTCGCGGCCGTGCGGGCGACGGGGATCAGACCCTCCCTCCGGCCCGACCTCCGCCTCCTGCGTCGCCTGTTCGCGTTCGGGGGATGGGTGTCGCTGTCGAGCGTCATCTCGCCCGTGCTGACGAGCCTGGACCAGTTCCTCATCGCCTCCGGGATCGGGGTCAGGAACCTGCCCTTCTTCTCGGTGCCGAACTCGATCGCCCAGCGGATGAACATCCTGCCGCAGGCGATGTTCCGCGCGCTCTACCCGCGCTTCGCGCGTATGCGGGCGGGGGACCAGGAGTCTTCGGACACCCTCGGCACCTCCGTCGCGATCCTCTCCCTGCTCCTCACGGCGATCGCGTCGGCGGGGGTGCTGCTGATCGGACCGCTCCTCACGGTCTGGCTCGGCGCGGCGTTCGCGGCCGAGGCCTCGACGGTCGGCCGGATCCTGCTGCTGGGTGCCTGGTTCAACGGGCTGGCCATCCTGCCCTTCGTCTACCTGGAGGGCACCGGCCGGCCGCACATCCCCGCGCTCCTGCACCTTGCCGAGCTCCCGCCCTACGTCGGTGCGCTCCTTCTCGGCCTGCACCTCTTCGGCCTCGAGGGGGCGGCCGCGGCGGCCGCGCTCCGCATGGCCGTCGACGCCGTCCTGCTCTTCGCCTTCGCCGGCTACCGGTGGAGGCGGCTGGCCGCCCTGTTGCCCGGCCTCGCGATCGTGTCCGCCTGCCTGGCCGTCGCCGAGGTTCCGGGGGCTCCGTGGCGGATCGCCGTCGCGCTCCTCCTCGCCGCGGTGGCCGTCGCGGCCTGGGCGTATCTCGTGCGGAAGAGGCTCGTCCTCACGCGCGGCTGAGGCCGGCACGGTCCGCCGGGGCCCCCACGGCCGGGGCACGCACCGGAGGCACGCGACATCCGGCGCGACAAACAACCATGACGTGTACCCGCGCATCGGTCGGTCACCTCCATCGGTGGGCCGATGACATTTCCGTCAGGGCGGTTCCGGCGTCGAGGGGCCGTCCCGCCGTCACGGCTCGTTTATTGAGACGGAAGCGCGTTGGAACGTCTTTAATCAGCGATCGGGCAGGTCGGTTTTCTCACTTTTGCGAGGACTTTGCTCGGTTGTGTTCACGATGATTAAACAACTTATAGGTGCATTATCACCTCTCCGTGTCCTAACCTCAGGTTGTAGGGTAACGCGTCGTTAGGGAGCAGCCCGCAGTCTTGCTGCGACGGCCTCCAGGACGGTGGCACCCATCCTCCTGTTGGTGAGACATCAGATGACCGCTCTCGGCGTCTACGTTGGCAACGATCCCGCCGCCCTGGCCAAGTACGCCTCCTGGCTCGGCAGCACGCCGGACTACGTCCACGGCGTGGTCGGCTTCTCCACCTGGAACGACTTCGTCTACTCGGCCGCCTGGCAGGCCAACCTCTGGAAGAACTCGGGCGCCGACGTGCAGTGGTCGGTGCCGCTCATCAGCAACGCCGGCAACCTCGCCACCGCTGCCACCGGCGCCTACAACCACTACTACAAGCAGGTCGCCGAATCGATCCTGAAGGGGAACGCCGGCACCGATCCCATCATGGTGCGCGTCGGCTGGGAGGCGAACGGGAACTGGTTCGCCTGGAGCGCGGTCGGCAAGGAGGAGGCCTTCAAGGGCGCCTTCCACGAGTTCGTCGACACCTTCCGCGAGGTGTCCGGCCGCTTCGTCTTCGAGTGGAACATCAGCCACATGAGCGGCGGCGTCGACCCCGCCACCATCTATCCCGGCGACGACTACGTCGACATCATCGGCATGGATTTCTACTTCAAGCCCGAGTACTACGGCAGCGACCCGGCTCGCGCCTTCAACTTCATCAAGAACGACGTCTACGGCCTCAACTGGCTCGAGAACTTCGCGGCCGCCCACAACAAGCCCACCTCCTACTCCGAGTGGGGCGCGACCGGCCCCAACTCGGGGGCCTTCGTCCAGCTCGCCAAGCAGTGGTTCGACACCCACAACGTGGTGCTGCAGAGCTACTGGGACTCGGACGCCGACTACGCCGGCAAGCTCTCCGACGGCAGCGACGCCGGCACCGGCAACGCCTACAAGGCGGCGTTCAAGGGATCCGGCTCCGGCGAGGTGAGCTGGAGCGACGTCAGCATCGAGCAGCCCACCCCCGTCCCGGAGGTGCCCGTCGTGACGCCGCCCGTCGTGACGCCGCCGGTCGTCACCCCGCCGGTCGCCACCGCGCCGACGCCCACCGTGATCCCGTCCGCGAGCCTCGCCTCGCGGAACACGGTGGCCGGCACCTCCAAGGCCGAGAAGCTCGTCGGCACCAACGGCCACGACGCCATCGCCGGCAGCGGCGGCGACACCCTCGAGGGCGGCGCCGGCGACGACACCTACACCGTCCTCGCCGGCGACGTCGTGATCGAGGCCGCCGGCAAGGGCACCGACACCGTCCGCACCTGGCTCGGCAGCTACACCCTGCCCGACAACGTCGAGAACCTCGTCATCACCGGCGCCTCGTGGACCATCGCCACCGGCAACGAGCTCGCCAACCGCATCACCGGCAACGCCTCCCCCAACACCCTGAACGGCCGCGGCGGCAACGACTACCTCACCGGCGGCGGCGGCGGCGACACCTTCGTCGTCGCCCGCGGCGAGGGCAACGACGTCATCGCCGACTTCCGGGGCGGCGAGGGCGACGTCATCCGCCTCGACGGCTTCGCCTTCAAGGACTTCGCCGCGGTGAAGGCGGCCTCGGTGCAGTCGGGGGCGGACGTGGTGATCGGCCTCGGCGGCGGGCAGGTGCTCAAGCTGCTCGGCGTCTCGCTCCCGGGGCTGGACGCGAACGACTTCTCCCTTGTCAACATCGTGCCCACCCCGCCGCCCCCGCCGCCGAGCAGCGGCGCGCCGAGCACGTGGTTCGCCGGCACCTCCGCGGCCGAGACGCTGAACGGCACCGCCGGCAACGATATCATGACCGGCAGCGGCGGCGACACGCTGAAGGGCGGTGCGGGCGACGACACCTACGACCTGAACTCGGTGAACGACAAGGTGGTCGAGCTGGCGGGCGGGGGCATCGACACCGTCCGGACCTGGCTCGGCAACTACACCCTGCCCGACAACGTCGAGAACCTCACCATCACCGGCTCGTCCTGGAGCACGGTGGCCGGCAACGAGCTCGCCAACCGCATCATCGGCAACGACTCGCCGAACACGATCGACGGCAAGGGCGGCAACGACCACCTCACCGGCGGCGGCGGCAACGACACCTTCATCATCTCCAAGGGCGAGGGCCACGACGTCGTCACCGACTTCGAGGGCGCCGGGAAGGCCGGCGGCGACACGCTCCTGCTGAAGGGCTTCGGCGCCGGCACGACGATCACGAACCTCGTGGACGACACCTTCGCCATCCGCGCCGCGGACGGCTCCGTGACCCACGTGACGCTCACCGGCGTGAAGGCCCTGGCGGCGGGCGACTACGCCTTCGCCTGACGCGACGGCGCCCCAGGCCGCCGAGATGCCCCCGCCCCGTTCGCTCCGGCGAACGGGGCGGGGGTTTCCTGGCGCCGTCGATCCGGGCTAATGCCCCTTTCCCGGAAGCCCTGCGCTCCCGGGCGCGTCGCCGGTCGCGGCCGGGCCACGCCAGAGGAGCCGGCATGAAGATCGCCTTCGTCGGATGCGGCTACGTGTTCGACATCTACATGCGCACCCGCTGGGCCTACCCGGAGATGGAGATCCGCGGGGTCTTCGACATCGACGCCGCGCGGCTCGCGGTGGTCTCGGCCCATTACGGCATCCCCGCCTACCCGAGCTACGAGGCCCTCCTCGCCGATCCGGAGGTCGGGATCGTCGTCAACCTGACGAGCATCGGCTCGCACGACGAGACCACCCAGCAGGCGCTCGAGGCGGGGCGGCACGTCTACTCGGAGAAGCCGGTCACCACCGACCTGGCGCGCACGCGGGCCCTCTTCGCCCTTGCTGAGAGCCGCGGCCTCGTTCTCGCCGGGGCGCCCTGCAACCTCTACTCGGATTCCATCAGCACGATGTGGCGGGCCGTGCGGGACGGCGCCATCGGCACGCCGCGCCTCGTCTACGCCGAGATGGACGACAACCCCGCCCACCTGATGCGCCTCGACACCGTGCAGAGCCCGACCGGCGCCCCCTTCCCCTACGCCGAGGAGCTGCAGGAGGGCTGCACGGTCGAGCACGTCGCCTACCACCTCGTCTGGCTCTGCGCGATGTTCGGGCCCGTCCTCTCGATGAGCGGCTTCTCCAGCTTCCTCGTCCCGGACAAGACGGCCGAGCCCCTCTCGCCGCCCGACACGCCGGACTTCTCCGTCGGCTGCCTCAACTTCGCGAACGGCGTCGCGGCGCGCGTCACCTGCTCATGGGTCGCGCCCCGCGACCACAGCTTCCGGATCATCGGCGACGAAGGGGAACTGTCGGCCGAGAACGCCTTCCACGACCAGACCGAGGTCCGGCTGGAGCGCTTCTCCCGCGTCAGCCTCTCGGCGCGGAAGATGCGGACCATCCGCACCCAGCCCCTCCTCGCCCGCCGCTTCGGCATCGGCGGGCGCCGCCTGCCCCTGATCCGCCGCTGGAAGTCGCACGCGGTCGAGGCCGAGCGCGACGTCGGACGCTCCCCCAAGCACAAACTCGTCAGCTGGCTGCGCCGGCGCGAGGTCTACGCCCAGGACAAGATCCTCGGCATCGCCGAGACGGCGCGCGCCCTCGCCGAGGGCCGCCCGCAGCCGATGCCGCCCGACTTCCTCATCCACCTCAACGAGCTCACCCTCCTCATCCAGCGCGCCGGGCCGGAGGGCATCGCGCTCCGCCCGACCACGCGCTTCGAGCCGATCGCCCCCCTGCCCGACGTGCTCGCCGCGCCCGGCGACTACGGCGCCACCAGCCGCCCGACGGGGCTGGAGCGCGTGCTCGGCGGCGCGGTCGGGGCGGCGCACAAGCGCTAGGATCCCCTCCCGCGCCGGGGCCGGCCGCTTCCCCGGCGAGGCGAATCCGGCCAAGCTCCCGCCGTCAGGGCCTCGACGGGCGCCCTCGGTTCCCCGACGCGGGATCGTCGCGCCCCTCCGCCCCGGACAGGGTGCGGAGGAGGGGTTCGATGGGCTTCGCGGGACGCGAGATCAGGTCGAGGATCGACGGGGACGGCACGCTCTCCCTCTCGCTCGAGACGGTCGAGGCCGGGGAGCCCGGCGACGACGAGGTGATCGTCCGCGTCGAGGCGACGCCGATCAACCCGAGCGACCTCGGCCTGCTGCTCGGCCCCGCCGAGCTGTCGACCCTTCGGGAGGCGTCGGATGGCCGCCCGGGTCTCACCTTCGACATCCCGCCGGGCCGCCTGGCCGGGCTGGAAGGCCGGCTGGGGCGGTCCATGCCGGTCGGGAACGAGGGCGCCGGCACGGTCGTCGCCGCCGGCCGGAACGCCGCCGCCCTGGAGGGCGCGCGGGTCGGGATGATCGGCGGGGGGATGTACGCGGACCTCCGCCGCATCCGGGCGAAGGACGTGATCCGCCTGCCGGACGGCGCCTCCGCCGCGGACGGCGCCTCCATGTTCGTCAACCCCCTCACCGCGCTCGGCTTCGTCGAGACCGCCAGGAGCGAGGGCCACACGGCGATCGTCCACACGGCGGCGGCGTCCAACCTCGGGCAGATGCTCCTGCGGATCTGCGCGGCGGACGGCATCCCGCTCGTCAACGTCGTCCGGTCGCGGCAGCAGGTCGAGCTCCTGCGCGGCCTCGGCGCCGCCCACGTGCTCGACAGCACGGAGGACGGTTTCGACGCCCGCCTCGTGGACGCCGTCGGCGAGACCGGCGCGACCGCCGTCTTCGACGCGACCGGGGGCGGCGCGCTCGGCGGCCGGATCCTGGCCGCCATCGAGCGCGCGGCCGTCCGGCGGATGACCGATTACAGCCGCTACGGCTCCGACGTGGCGAAGCAGCTCTACGTCTACGGCCGACTCGACCTCTCGCCGATGACGCTCGACCGCGCGGCGCTCGGCTTCCGGTGGGGCATCTCCGGCTGGCTGCTCACGCCGTTCCTGCAGAAGGCGGGCCCGGAGGTCGCGGAGGGACTGCGCGCGCGCGTCGCGCGGGAGCTGCGGACCACCTTCGCGAGCCACTACACGCGGGTGATCGGCCTCGCCGACATGCTCCGGCCGGAGGTGCTGCGCGCCTACGAGCGCAAGGCGACGGGCGAGAAGTTCCTCGTCGACCCGACGCGGGGCTAGGCGCGGCCCGCGGCGGAACGGCGTCGCGCGGCCCGGGGACGGCCGCGCTACCCCCGGATCGCCGCCAGCAATGCCCGCCCCCGGTCGGCCCAGTCGAAGGCCCCGCTCGCCGCCCCGAAGGCCCGGCGCTGAAGCCCTGTCAGCGCCGCGTCGTCGTCGATCGTCCCGATCACCCGCGCGAGCAGGGAGTCCAGGTCGGGGGCGATCAGCATGGCGTCGCTCACCGCCGGCGGCAGCCCGCTCGCGCAGACCTCCAGCGCCGCCACCGGCACGCGGTGGAACACGTACTCCAGCAGCTTCATCTTGAAGCCGCCCCCGATCGGCTCCGCCAGCACCGCCATGCGCGCGTCGGCCAGGTGCGGCGCCGGGTCGTCGACGAAGCCGACGAAGCGCGTCGCGGGATAGCGCCCGGCCAGGTCCCGGCGCAGATCCTCCGGCATGTCGCCCACCACCCGGATCTCGATCCCCGCCGCGCCGAGCACCGGGTCGGCGCGGTCGAGGAAGATCCGGAGGTTCGCCTGCTTGGCCGACCAGCGGTAGGAGCCGAACAGCACCACGGCCCGGGCGGCGGAGACCGGCCGCTCGGCGGCGCGCGGGCCGTCGTAGC
>Ga0325401_1001365_pt1 | contig 20489 bp, 17 predicted proteins | sample PopdelMetagenome_FD_205666 | JGI IMG/M metagenome (GOLD analysis project Ga0325401, IMG submission 205666) | Populus deltoides microbial communities from Bellville, Georgia, United States - Xylem-PdKOR-R2 | ecosystem: Host-associated > Plants > Phyllosphere > Stem > Wood/Secondary xylem | place... | reverse complement strand
GCATGGTGTGCATGGCTTGCATAGTATGCTGTGAGTCTGGAAACTAAACAGATGAGAATGAGAGATGAGGTGAAGGGGCTCGATATGAGGAATGTTGCATGGTTGGTGATTGTGTGGGATAAAACTGCTAAGAAGGATAAGCAGCAGTAGGATGCATGCCAATATAGTTTGGTCCTTTGTCATTATAAAAGCAAAACCAGATAGTGTGATTAATTCGGCAACATATATGACATTTGGGTTTTTTATAAGGAGAAGCATCACAAAACAAGGCAGTATATCCCTCAGAATTGCATAAGTGGCAGATCTATGATGCAGAATGATTGTGAAACTGTTGATCAAGGGAAGGGCCAAGAACTTCAGGATTAGAGTGTGGGCGTTCATGTGCCACAGAAGAAAACACTGGTCTAGAGTGAAAGTTTCTAGCTCCCTGAATAAAGCGACCTCTACCAGTGTTTCTATGCCCACTATAAGGCTTAAATCCTCTGTTAACAGCTTGAGATGAACTATGATTCACAGGAAAACTTGTAGTTGCAACCATTGCTATCATTAGAGGAGCATGAGTTGATGCTTCTACAATCACTTCCTCTGCAAGTAATTGTGAACGAAAATCATGTCATGAGATCACACTCTCACGTCCCCTTATAACACATCTAATTGTGTTATACTCAGCAGGCAAGCCATTTAGAGCCAGAATAATTATATCTTCATCAGCAAAGTATACACCAGTAGTCGAAAGATAGTCCCTAACTTCTTTAATACGGTAAAGATATTGTGAAACCGAATATGCTCCTTTCTTGATTGTTTGTAGATTAGATTTCATCTGAAAAATGCTAGTTCTGGATATAATTGAAAACTGTTCCTTCAGCTGATTCCACAGATCCTTGGAGCTAGTGCTAACAATTGCACAAGACATAACAATAGGTGATAATGTAGCAGTGATCAATTGCATGATGGCTCGGTCATGCATTTTCTAGACTATGAATTCATCATTTTGAGAAGAAGTGATGTCAGATTCGCATGAAGTTGAGCTAGGTTGAGGTGGACAGTGAGTTGATCCATCAATATATCCCATAATGCCATTGCTTTCAAGCAGAAGTTGCATCTGAAAATTCCAATTGAGGTAATTTGAATCATCCAGCTTGACATTAACCGATGTAAGAATAGAAGAGATGAGAGCTGTAATTAGAGATTGCAGAAGTTAAAGTTGTAAGGCAGTCACCATTGAAAAGTTATCAGATTATCAATCAGAGAGCAGAATGTAAAGAAGAAGTAGAGAGAATACGGAAGCAATCAGAGAGGATCTTCAAGCGTGAGCTAAAAGCTCTGATACCATGTTAACGTCTATCTATTGTTGTATATACAGAGAGGTTGAGCGAGAGATGAGAGAAAATGAAAAAACTTCTTAATCTCCTTCTTTTCTATTATTCAATTCATTCTATTTTTGTAGTTATATATATATATAATGCAGCTGTAACAAATTAACTGTATGTAACTAATGTTTCTAACTAACTAACTAACTAACAGATTTATTAATCAAGATTACACTTATCATCATCCTATGCATTATACTCTGGAGAGGTTAAAGTTCTTGTGGTATGACTGGGCTTATCTTTAATTGATGGATTTTACCTAGGCTTACTTGTTGGCTAGACTTTCACCTAAAAAATAAAACATTCTAATGTTTAAGTCAATAAAGTATAAAAGGGAAATAATTAGAATGAGAAAAGTGTAATGAAGGTGAAAAGAATGTGTATTTATGTACAATATGATAATGATTGTGTGGCCTAGATTTGCATGCATAGAACTTGTGTGGCTTTGAATAATTATGGCCTCTAACAGGGCTTTCAGTAGAGTAGCTCTAAGAATGGCTGGCTTTGTATTGAGAGATTGTATGGGGAATTGGCTTTGGCTCTAGCCTTCAGAATGGCTGGCCGGTGACTTCCCATTCCTTAAACCTTTTTCACGAAGAAAGAGACGTGTCATTGATGGAGAAGTTAGTACTGCTCACTATTTTTTGTGAAGCTGGTAATCTATTGAAGAAAAAAAATTTATGCTTGTTAACGTTATACAAGGCTTTTCATATAGCAAAATCTTATTGGCTAGCCTAGATGGCCATTAGTTTTTATTATTATTATTAACATGGATGTTTGGAATAGTTTAAGAGTACCTCAAATAATTCCATAGACATCTTAACAACCGTTAGTTGTTTTGCCATGTCGTGGTGCCAAGCCATCATTGGTGAAAATGCTGATGATAGTGACCTAAAAAATGGTGTTGTATGCGTGCAAAAAATAAATATTGTGCACATGCAAAGTTTGCGTTCTAATTCTTAGAAATTAAAAAAAAAAGTAAAAAGGTGTGTGACAAAAAGGATTGGATAGCCTAGCTATTAGATACTGTCAAAGAACCATCTCAACCTAATAGCTTAAGCTTTTAGGTAAGATCCCAAGATATGATTTATATTATTCTCTAACACACCCTCTCAAGTGAAAGCCTTTTGGGCTTGAAACTTGTACAGATCCACTTTATCTTGTGCTTAATTTTTATCAAATAAATGGGGATGGTGAGATTCGAACTCGTGACCGCTTGGTCATCAAGGCTCTGATACCATGTCAAAGAACCATCTCAACCTAATAGCTTAAGCTTTTAGGTAAGGTCCTAGGATATGATTTATATTATTCTCTAACAGAAACCATTGGATGTCGGTGCAATCTAAAATTCTAGCCATTTAAGTGGAAAAAAGCTAGCACAAACAGGTAAAAAAATTAAAATTTTCTTTAAAAAATTGTTTATTATTAGCAATCTATTTTTTTCTTTCTTTTATTATGGGATGTGTTGTAATATAAAAATTATAATACCTTTCTTTTATCATGGGATGTGTTGTAATATAGGAAATAATATATTTATCCTGTGTAGTGTGCTACACAGTAACTATTGTATATTGTCCTAGTATGTGTGTGTGTGTGTGTGTGTGTGTGTGTAGAAGAGATGGCTACTGATTATCTAAGCCCTTCAATCAATAATAAGTAAAATATCCAACTTCGGCTTCCTCTACAAAGATTCTACTGCAAATTCATTCCAACAGCAACTATCCGACTTCTCCAGCTTCACCAATAGATTCCTCTGTTGCTAATGTAGCCGGCATCAATGTCAGCTTGACCTCCCCTACCTCATCCTCCCTTGTAGCTCCTATTTCAACCAGTGTGCCTGTCTTTACACACAATGTAGCTCTGTCTGCTTCATCAGTTCTTGCCGCACCAACAACCATCATACTTTTTTCCAACACATAGCAAGTCATCAATCTCAAACTTACCAACACAAATTATCTATTTTGGCGTGTACAGATGAAGTTATATCTGATTGGTCAAGGTGTCTTTTCTTTTGTCGATGGCTCAACGATGTGTCCTTCTCCGCACAATGATGTTTATGCCACTTCAACTATCTTTAGTTCTGGTTTTTCCCAAGCTTTTTTGACGTGGAAACAACAAGATCATCTCATCCTCAACGCTCTCCTCTCCTCTTTGTCCATAGACGTTCTCCACCTTGTGGTGGATTGTCCAACCTCTACTAGTGTATGAGGCACGCTAAAACGTGCTCTTGTGTCTCCATCGAACTCTCGAATCATGCAACTAGATGGTTGTCTTCAAGACCTACATCAAGGTTATGGGCGGAGGAATATGCGCTCCTCCTCAACTCAGTATGGTGGTCAGACTTTCAAAGATAACAGCAGCGGTTCGCAGTAGCAACAATGTGGGCATTCGCAGTAGAATTGCCCAGATTGGCAACAGAACAGAACAAGTAATGCTAGTTAGTGGTAGCCACAGATTAAGTGTTAGCTTTGTAATATATTTGGGCACTCCTTATAGCAATGCTCCCAGCTTGTGCACCATGGTAATCATGCCTCAGCTAACCTCTCTTTTAGTGACGCTTCCACAACAAATTTTGTCACTTGGTTTCCTGACACCAACGCAAATCAACATGTCACTCCAGCTATTGCTGGTATGACACATGCAGAACTTTGTCTCGGTAATGATCAATTGCATGTTGGTGATGGTAAGGAACTTGTCATATCTAATACAACCCATAATATCTTACATACCCCTAAACGAGTTTTTACGTTGTCTAATATCTTGCATGTTCCAAAAATTAAAAAAAAAAAACTCTTATCTGTTCAACAATTCTGCCGTGAAAACCGTGTCTTTTTTAATTTCACTTTTCTATTTTCTATGTTAAGGATCTCATAACCAAGGAGGATCTGCTTTTCAGTCAGAGTAAAGATGGCCTTTATGTCCTTTCAGAGTCTTCTGCCATGTTTATACCCCAAGCTTTTATGTCTACTGGTTTATCCATCTCTACTGATATTTAGCATCGTCGACTCGGTCACCCAAGCTCCCGGGTTCTGAGTTGCTTAGCTTCAAATAAAAGGTCACGTGTACGTCTCATCCTTTAAATTTTCAGTGTCCAGCATGTTCATTAGGAAAATCATCGCGTCGGTCATTAGAACCTATGAGTCACAAAACATTTGTTCCTCGTTATCACTTCATGGTTTTACTAATGTTGATTAGGTGGGAGCATCGATGATCAAAAGTCTACAGGTGGTTACATTGTTTTTCTCGGCACCACTCCCATTTCATGGAAATCTAGCAAGCAACGCACTGTTGCTCGCTCTCCACTGAAGCAGAATATAAGGCATTAGCTGATGATACTTCTGAGGTTCTTTGGCTTCGTTATCTTCTAACAAATTTATGTTTTTCTCCTAGTTCTGTTACCACCATTTAGGGCGACAATTTGGGTGCTATATATTTGTCCCTATCTTTCATGCACGTACAAAGTATATATATAGAGGTTGATTATCACTTTATTTGTGATAGAGTTGCTAAAAAGGAGATATAGATTCGCTTTATATCCTCCAAAGACCAATTAGCTGGTGTTCTTACTAAGCCACTTCCCTACTCTACTATTGCTTCTTTGTGGTCCAAGCTTTATGTGGTTAATATTATGGGATGTGTTGTAATATAGAAAATATTGTACTTTCCTTGTATATATTTATCCTACATAGTGCACTACACAGTAATTACTGTATGTTGCCCTATATATATATATATATATAGAAGAGATGTCTACTGATTATGTAATGCTTTCAATCAATAATAAGTTGTTTAGTCTCATTTATGGAAAGTGAAGGGTTTAGAAAATAGATCGAATCTTTGTAAATTATGAGAGTTTTTGCAATGTCTGGCTGACGCGTCTTACAAGAAATAGACTTTGATTAACATGAAAAGAATTTACGAAACAAGTTCTGTGCCTAGAATAAATTAACTGCTTGGATAGAGTGAATCCAATTTTAGTAATTGATTACGACTCTTCAATCAGATCAAATTGGTTCACAAACATCACTACTTTCTTGATTTTGTTAGGTTACTTTTTTCTTGCTTTAGATAACAACGTAAGCCATCGATTTTGCCTCAAATTGTAAGTGATTTTGCTTTTGATATTATTATTTTGGAATTCAATTGGTGGACATAAAGAAATTTTCTCATGAATACACTAGCATAGCTTGCTAAGGTCCTTTCGACTATTACCAAAAAAAAAAAAAGGCTTGCTAAGATCCAACTACATGATGATTTGATAAAGCTTGATGTATGAAAGACATATCCCATGATAGCATGACTCTTAAGAAAAAAATATTCTCACTCAACTCTGTCTCTCTCTCTCTCTCCCCCCCTTCGGAAAGGCAAGTACAATTGGCCTGGACAAGCACTAACAACATAGATTAAATTAGATTCTTTTACTTTTTAATATTCTCCAAAATGAGGGTGACATCAATATTAATCTTGAAAAGGTGGTCGGTTCTGATTTCAGTCTTTTATGGCAGTTGGAGTCCATTAACGTTTACTGAGTTACTAAAAAATACATCCTCCAATCATCTTGTGAGTTTCTTTTACAATTCAGATAACTCTATAAATTGAGTGCACCTAGATTACGAGTAGGCTCAGAGTTTACTGAAAATCAAAAGAAGAGAGAAAAATTAAAATTCTTGTATCCCTCGAGAGCCGACATTCTAAAATTCTTGTGCATATAACTTAACATGGCATTTAAATTATGCATTGCGCCTGCTATTCAGCTCTCAACAAAGTTTTGTTAAGCCTTTCTTTCTCGGCTGCGAAGGAATCCTTCATATATTATATATATACTGCTTCTATGGATAACAATAGATACCAGATTATGATGGAAGCTAGAGGTGTTGTGTGCTGCAAATGTAGGCAACGATTATCATTACTGACACAAAATTCCACTGGAGTAAAGTGCCCAATTTGCAATATGATGAATCCAGTTCCAACCTGTGAACGATCACGTAGCAAAGATGTAAAGGCAAAGGAAAATATATCAGGTCATGATCTCTTGATTAGTAGCAAAAAGACAGAGTTGTTGAATAAGATGCCCTCCCCTTCGGAAATTTCGCGGTCATCATCGGGGACAAGGACAGCAAGGAAGCGAGCACTGCTAATCGGAGTGACTTACAAAAGGAAACACTTGCTTAAGGGGACTATCAATGATGTGAAGAGCATGAGAGGATTTTTGATCAAAAATTTTGGTTTCAAGGAGGAGAACATTCGGGTTCTTAAAGGTATTTTTATGTAGATTAATTAATATGGCTGTATGTAAGGCATGCTTGTAGTTTCCATGTTCTTAAGATCATTGTTCATTCTCTTGATTTCTTAGCTATTCTTTTTCTCCTTTCTCTCTGCTGATAACATTCCTTCTGATGTGCGTAGGCTACCGGATGGGATGGAATATAATTTATATATAATCTACCTGTGGGCTTCCTGTGAATATTATAGACTTCATGTTATAAAATTCATATTATAAAATTTACAATTGTTATCCGAATATTTTCCTTCTATAATTGTACTTTCTTTATAGGAAATGAGAGAAAGGAAAGAACTAACTCTTTTGTTTTGATATTAACTAGATTGCGGCCCTTTATAATTTAGAAATTTAAATTCTAGGCCTATTTGAACGTGACAAAATAGCTATTATTTTGCAATGTGAACTGCAGAACAGGATACAACAAAGAAAAACATACTGCAATCCATGGAATGGCTCGTGAAGGACTGCCAGGCAGGTGACTCCCTCGTGTTCTACTTCTCCGGTCATGGCTTACGTCAACCAGATTTTGAACGCGATGAGCGAGATGGGTTTGATGAAAATATTTGCCCAATTGATTTCATGACAGAAGGTATGATCCGTGACAATGAAATCAATTCCCTCATAGTTTGGCCGCTGAAAAAGGATGTTACTCTTCATGCAATTGTCGATGCTTGTCACAGTGGAACTATCCTTGATCTTGAACATGTCTACAATAGGGAACAGTAAGTTTCATCCATTGTGCCACATGACACAGTTTTACCTTCTAGGACTTCTTGTCGTTGACTGAATATTAAAATTTCTTACTTGCAACAGAAATAAATGGGAAGATAACAGCCCTCCATCTGGTAATGCAAGGAAACACACGGATGGTGGATTGGCAATTTCAGTCAGTGCTTGTCTGGATAATGAAAATGCTGCCGATACCTCTGTAAGATATGCAGTTGATTAACGTGATTATTTATCTGGCTCTAGAGGAAATAGTTGAATTAGCTCACTTCTCTGTATACATAAACTTTCAGGCATTCACAAAGACAATGAATGGTGCTCTGACCTACCTTTTAATATACTTTCTGAACAAATATCCTGGATTAACATATGGTGACCTACTTGACTTGATGCATGAAGAGTTGCGCAAATTTAACGAAGGTGGATGCCTTCCTGCAAAATTCTTGAGAAAAATATTCAACGACCTGTTATCGCAGGTCAGCCTCTAATATGGAGTTAAATATTTGTGCATAGAATTTGATAGAAAACTAGTTCATATTTTCATGTATTACTTTCTCATGGTTATGCCTGATGTGTGCAGAGTCCTCAAATTTCATCTTCCCAACCATTCGATGTTTACAAGAGACATTTTATCTTGTAATAATAAATTACTTTAAAAATTGAGTAATTGGATCGTGAGACCAAGAATGAAGAGAAGTCTTCAGCACCTGCGATCGAGTCTCCAATAATAACTTCAATGCCAAATCGAAGCGCATCCGAAAACCATTTTGGACGTCCAGTTTAATTCTCTCAAAATAAGCAAGCGAATATAAATGTCTTCCACATTCTTGATTGAGCTGAGAGGAGAAATTTCTGTTCATCAAACTTTCGGCGAGCAGCGAATATTTTCACAAGATAAATGTTTTCAAGCTGAATGCAGTGACATTGCCAGTTATATAGAAATGATATGAAAGATACTTTGAACCAACAAAAGTCGAACGAAAAACTAAAAAGGCAACAACCAAGTTGAAGACTTGCATGGTCAGCTTTTCAGAATTCTTATTTGTCTACTTGCCAGCAATAATTTTCTTCAATATTTCAAACAAATTCTGATAGGAAGAATCACCAGGGCAAGTGGCCTCCTCTGCCTTGGTTTTCCATTATATTGCCTTCTTTTTAATATCTTTTCCCTTCTCTCCCTCCATTGACTCCCTCGCAAGTTTCTCCACTTCATATCTTTTCACGTTTGTTTTCTATCTCCATTCCGAAACCCCACTTAGCACAAGCAAACCAACAGTTGATCCACTGTTCACCGAAAAATGACCGACATACCATTAGGAGTTAGGAGTTAGGACACCGCCACAGATACTGCCCAATGTTGAATTCTACCCCATGTGACTTGAAAACCCTCTTATGGAAGGATGCTTCAAGACTTGTTCTTGAGAACACCAGCTTACTAGCAAGCATCTATCCTTTTTTCAGACAAAAATTCAGGTGGCAACACAGTGGCTTCCCCTGCAACAAGATCATGTCAATAGTGTCTAGGTAATTCAGAGATAATTGTTTGTATCAATTTATTGTGTTATTTCTTTATTGCATAGAACTTGTATATATACATGTATAATAAATCCTTTTTAAAGATGGAAAACTAAAAATAAAAATATATCAAAATCTTTCCTGAACTTATTTTTAATTTTTAGTTTTTCTGATTTGTAATATTTCCTAAACCGAGAATTAATCATCATCAACAGATCAGGCCTTATATATTATCCATAAGAAAGCTTTTTTTCCTGTTAACTAGTCCCCAAGCAAATTCAATCATTTTCTGTGGGGTTATTATAGTGATGCTACCAAAATTTACATACACCAGAGTTTGGTTCTTTTGAATCAAGCCATTCAATGCACTCAGGTTGTTCTAAAAATTTTGAGCCGATATTTTTCAGATTATCATTTGGAATCTAATTAACAAGCAACTAGAGAGGATCAACAGTGTAAATTGGAGGAAACATTGATGATAGAGCATGCAAAACATCTTGTTCGAAGGAACTGAAGGTGTTAATAATAACAGCAGAAACTCTTGAGGAAAGTGAGATTCATTTATTTATTTTCAAGGTCAAAATTTTATTAAAAATTATTTTTTAATAAAAATATTTTAACATACAACATTAACTTGATTACATGATTATGTTACATGAAAAATTGATCACAAAAACCCTTTGGTTGCCGTATGTTGTAGCTTTTATATTGCAAGATTACAAGATTTTTATAATGCAAGAGTACATGATTTTCTTGTAATTTTTATATTAGAAAGTTGAAGAGTTAAAAATGACTTGCAGGTAAAGAGCAGTAAAATTATTCGAGCTCACAATGGAATTTTCAACGTCCTTAGGATGTTGTTTTATACTAACTTTACAAATCAATCAAAACAAAAACTACAGCTATCAAAAATTATTTAAGGAAAAAATATATTTTCTTAAATGTATCAATTTACAAGGCATAATTCTAGGCTTTGTTGTTGCTGCAAATCACTTCCAGAAAAGTGAAAAATTATCAGGTTAATTTTATTTTATGATGGATAATTAAAGCTAATAAATAAAGGAAATTCATTCTTGCAATTATTATAATTAATTTTACATCAGTATAGGTTTTAAAATCCGGATGTTGAAGAAAGAGTTACAAAATTCTTACACACTTTTTCACCTCAATTTTCTAGATTACCTTCATGAGATTTAAGCTCTATTTTCTATTTGTTTTTCTTGTATTCTAGAGCTTAAATTTTGTTAGTACTGTAAAGAGTGAGTTATGTTTTATTAGAGTTTGTAAATCTTATTTAGTAATATAACTAAATAATATAGTATTGTTCGAATCTTGAGATATTGATTACAATCATTTCAATAGCAAAAAACCAAACTTTTTTAATAGGATGCGCTCCCCTTTGGAAATTTCGCGGTCGTCATCGGGGACAAGGGCCAGCAAAGAAGCCAGAACTGCTTATCGGAGTGACTTACAAAAGGAAGAACAAGCTTAAGGGGCCTATCAATGATTTGAAGGGCATGAGAGAAATATTGTTGATCAACAATTCTCTGATAATTGCAAAAAATATATTCCTTCTGATGCGCGCAGGCTAGTGGATGGGAAGAAATAGATTTATGTATAATCTACCTGTGGGCTTCTCTGAATATATACTATGCATGTTATAAAATTCATATTATAAAAATATAAAATTTACAATTGTTATCCGAATATATATTCCTTCTGTAATTGTCTATTTTTTGTATGGGAAGTCGGAGAAAGGAATGAACAACCCAAGAAGCATAGCGTGATGGCAAGAAGTTTGAGATCTGTACAGTAGGTCTCGAGTTCGAGTCAGGACGTGCATCTCTTGTAAGAGCCTAAAACAGCTGAGATTTTACTTGCTCACCTAGACCCACAAAATATGCTTTTTGGAGAATGGGGTTTTCTCGAATCCAAACAAAAATAATAATAATAAGCAAATTAAGATCAATTTACGGTATTTACGTATGCCATCTGTTGAGAAACTGGAGAACCTTTTCGTATAAATAACATTGCTAGCTATCATTAGAATTATAAATATAAGACCGTAAAGTGAAGAGTATTGGAAAGTTTAAAAACATATGTTAAAAAAGACTAAAAGAGCTAGTGATTTTACAGTGTAGCAACTTGTCATTTTTATATAAAAACAACTTCCCATACTAGCCAACCTGACTATCTTCTTCCACCTTCACATATGCCATGCATCTACCACTTCTCTACAAATTCCATTAATAACATGTTCAAGTATCTTTATAGTTTCACTAATGCTAACTCACCAAGTTCTTTGTCTTAAACTCATCATTCTACACAATCAGAAAGTGAACCACTAGCCCTGGTAGTCGAATCTTCTTCAATCATTGATTGGTCTCTTGAATCAACAGCTTAACATGAACCTCCTGTTCCCAGAACACTCACAGTATGGTCACCCATTCTAAGAATAATATCCACGTGCTATGCTTGCGGCAGCTAAACTTCTTCAAAATAAACCCACATGTTACACTAAAGCCTCTAAATATAGTGAGTGGCGAACTGCTATGAATGCTCAATTTAATGCACTTTTTTCCAATGATAGTTGGACTCTTATTCCACCCAAACCTCACTTCAATTTTATTGGTTGTAAATGGGTCTATCGTATCAAGAAACGAGTCGATGGCACCGTTGAACGCTATAGATCAAAGCTGGTAGCCGAGGGCTTCCACTAGCAGCAAGGACTTGATTTCATAGAAACCTTCAGTCTAGTTATTAAGCCAGCAATAGTACGAATGGTACTCACCATAGCTGTCTTTTCTGGCTGGCCAATATTGCTCCAATTTGATGTGCAAAATGCATTTCTTCATGGCAGTTTACAAGATGTTTTTATACTCCAGCCACCTGGCTATCACCACCCTCAATTTCCACACCATGTCTATCACCTTCGTCACTCCTTATGTGGTCTTTATCAAGCTTCTCGTGAAAGGGTCTCTCGAATAACAGATAAGTTAGTTACATATGGTTTTACTGGTAGCAAATCAGATATCTCCCAGTTCATCTACCACAAGGAGGCCGTCATTATTTTCATGTTAATCTATGTTGATAATCTCATCATTACGGGATCCTCCATTGCATCCATCACTGTGTTAATAAAAAATTTCATGCTGATTTTACTATTAAGGATCTTGAAGAATTGAATTTGTTTATCTGGAGTAGAAGCTTTACATGATACCACTAGTCTTTATCTCTCACAGCAACGTTATGTAATTAATGTCCTAGTGCGATCTGGTATGGACAAGGCCAAACCATGTAGAACTCCAATGGCAACATCTATTAATCTGTCCAAGCAAGAAAGCCCTAACTATGTAGATCCCAACCTATATATAAGCATTATAGGCAGTCTTCGTTACCTCTCTTTCACTCGTGATATAGCATTTGCAGTCCATCATGTAAGCAAATTTTTTTCTTTTTTTTATAGCAGACGAGAATTATATATTAAGCAGCCTCATCAAATAAATGGAGCTAAAAGAAAGAGAGAATACGGGGAATAAAAAAAAAAAAAACCTAAACAATAAGGATCTAATTAGTTAGTCAAGTTTATGATACATTTAAAATTTTAAAAAAATCAGAGTCTGTGTAGTTAAAATTTCTCACTAAAAACTTCAATCAAAAAGCTAAACGGTGAAAAATAACATCAAAAATCACATCCCAGTATGCATGACCTAAAGATACTCATTGGCAAGCAGTAAAGCGCGTATTATGTTACTTCAAAAACACAATATCCTTTGGTCTATTCTTGCCACATTCATCATCATTATATTTTCAGGCATTTGCAGATAGTGACTGGGTAGGAGACCCTGATGATCGTTGATCAGTTGATGCCTATTGTATATATCTTAGATCCAGTCTTATTTCATGGAGTTGTAAGTAACAATCCACTATTGCCCGTAACAGCACAGAGGCTGAGTACAAACCCTTTGCTAATGCAGCAGCAGAATTACAGTACTGGCTTCAAAAACTTTCAACTGAAATTGGTCTTCACACTACTAAGCCCCCATTATTGGATCAACATATCTTTATGTGAATCCTATTTTTCATGCCTAGACAAAGCATATTGAGATCGACTTCCATTTTGTGCGTGATCTTGTGAATACTGGGAAGCTACAAGTTGAATTTTTGTCCACTAAAGTTCAGATTGCAGACTTGCTTAATTACTAAACCTCTAGCTACTAATTGGTTTACACAAATTCGTTCCAATCTCAATGTTCGTGAACTACCCTTGAGATTACGGGGGCATGTCAAGGATTCCGTCAACAACCACATCAGCATCCAGAATAACAAGGCAAACAATCAGGAGAATTCATCAATTCAGAAACACCAAATCAGAATATAGAATATTGAGGAAATCAATCAAGAGAAGTCATCAATCTAGGAGCCTAAAGTTTAGCTATGTTTAAATCTTTTCAAATCTCAATTTATAACTTATAAGCATATTTCAAGGCCTTGCCTTTAAATATCCTGTTATGTATCGCCTTGCCTTTAAATATCCTGCACATGTTACACTTTGAATATACAGCAATACAAGATCAAAACTTTCCTTATTCTAAATTCTTAGGATTTGCATTTTCTCTCAGCGCTTGTCCAGATAATCCATCGGTTGCTTTTAGCTCAGTAAGATATTCAATTCTTTGATATGCCATCATTTCTTCACTTGCAACAGTAAAGTGCATATGTTTTGTAATTCAATATGTGTAAGAAATTTCTTCAATCACGCAGTGCTTCTCTTTTAAGAATTAACCTATTCGTAGTCTTTCTCTGGAAAGGCAATGGTTCATCAGTGTAATTTAAGGTCTCCAAAAATATCACACACATCAGTAATTACTTATTCAGATATTCATTTTGCATGAAAAGAAACACCTTTTTTCACTTTTTATCACTATCTTCGCTATATTTTCTCCTTGCAAAAAAATCTCTGCACACTAAAGAGGGAAAACACTTCTTGTTAACTTTGATTCATTTTGAGGCCCCTTTATATCCTTTTTTTATCTCTTATTTCCATTTTCGAAGTTTTTTCTCTTTAACATGTTTGATTACAAAAGAGAAGAGCACTAAAAAGAGCATGAAAATGTGCTTATCAAGGAACATATGATCTGTTTCTCCTGGTGCTGCTTGACTTGTGGGAGGCCTCTACATTCAGCTTCTGAAACATTTGATGTCTACCATAATCGTTTGATTTCTTGATCTCTATAACCAGAAGGTATATAATGCAGTGAGGCTTGTAAAAACTAGAGGTTTTGAGCCTACAACTAGATGAAAATCTAGATTATGTGGATAACCTAATATATGATTTTATATATTAGTGGGATAACTTTAGATCTAAAAGAAAGTCTCGTCATGTCCAATGATATTGGGAGATCTAATTACTGTATCGAGCTCAAATATTTCCAAGTTTTTCCTATAGAAAGCAACAATATCGCTTATTAGACCTCAAAATTAAGATCTATACGCAAATGGTATTGTTCGGGCTAATTTTTTTATTTTTCCTGTGTTTTTTTGGATTTATTGTTTAATTTGGATTTTTGTTTTAAGTTACTTGATGTTTTTGAATTTTTAGTTGTCTCTTAGTAAAGTTAGAGTTTTATAGTCTATTTATACATCTTGTAAATCTTTGCTTATTAAATTTGTTGTGTTTTCTGTGTTGTTATTGTACTTTTAGCTTCCACCTACATTGCTTAAAAGTGGAGTGGCTGAATTGGAGAAGGCATGAAATTAAGCAATCTATCATCTGTGTATTTTTATGGATAACCCAATATATGATTGGAGCCTGAAAGCTTTTCTCACCCTAATAATCCTGCACAGAATAAGCATGAGAGATGCATTTATTTCTCATTCGAATTGGTGGAAATGGTCCTAGTTTTGAAAAGGTATAAACATGTACAATTTTTCATCTAGAACAAATCTGGATTCCTTCTTTGCTAGGGTAGTTGAAGAAGGTAAGCATTAAGACTTTAAGGTTTCGAAAATAAAACATGGGCTGTTGTTTAAAAAAAAAAAAAAAACTGTTCTGCAGCTTAGTACTCTACAAAAAAATTGAGGAAATAGAGCAATAGAGTACCAGACAGTGAAATCAAAGTTTCATAAGGAAATGGTAGTACAGGAAGGCTTTCCACATATTTGTAGAAAGAAGTTCCTCGCATACTTATCAATTTAGTTTTTGATGCAAATTTTACATCCAAACATGAAAATTAAAAAGATGAGGCAAATCATTTTTACAGGAGCTCACAAGTGATAACTTAATGTAGTCGGATTTGCGATAACGAGTGATTTTAAGTTGTTGGATATATGTCAATCATAAATAAATAAAAATCTACTCCAGATATATTATGTAAATGGCCTAACAAATATATTTATGAACTAGTGAGATAGATCTAAAATGAGAAAAAGAACTGATTACACCAAATAGAACAACAACTCAAAAATATCATAATTTTTCATTCGTTTGTTGAATCACCCTTAAATTTTAACAAGAATTTCTAGAATTCATTTTTTTTAAAGTAGAATAAAATTGCTACTCTAACTATCAAATCTTTATATTTCAAAAATCTTACCCCGAGACCTTGTTTTATTAGTTTTTGTGATTTTTGGTTTTCATGTTTTGTTTCCATTTCGGGTAGAGTTTCTAACTTATTTAAGGGTGTATAAATCTTATGAATAGGTAGAATTCATTATTATTATTTTAGAGAAAATAAACCTATAAATTTAAATATTATATACGTAACTCTTTTCTCTAATAAAAGATTTTGTATTTTTTATTTGTTATTGTCTTTAACTTTGTCTGCATTAATTTTTATTTAAAAAATAAAAAACCTCTACCAAATTAAAGTAATCATAACATTCAACCAATTTGAAAGTCGGATCGTTGTTCTAGATACTTCAGAATAGGACAGTTGGTATGTAGTTGTTGACTTTCCACCATGGAAAGCATATATATTTGGATCTTAGATTATAAGTTAAGAAATACCCTTTTGATACGATTAATCTTTCGGCAAAAGATGTTTACATGGCTGCCTCTTCTTCTATGGTGGAGAAGGAATCAACCATGATAAAGCAATATTCAAGTCACCTTTCATAGGCCTCGAATAAAGTTAACTGCATCTAGTTCCTTCTCCTTTATGAGGTGGCATGTTAAAGAAATGAATCAGGTAACAGGAAGACATACTGATAAGAATTGTAGGGATTGGACTTCTGGGTTTGAATGTGTTCATAGACAAATAGCATATTTATCTTTATACGTTTAGGATAACCAGCATGACTCTTGGCATCCTCGACAAGAAAAGTCTTTGATTCTTAGCCTAGTATGTAAGAAATTCATGAAGTGAGTGGACTCTTCGGACCAACTTATAAGACATTAATTTCTCAGAAAGGAATTCAATTTTCCTAAAAAAACAATGGAAAGAAAGACTGAGTTTCATGAATTTTATTGCAACCTATTATTATTATCAGGTTTCTGCTACTACTAAGAGCTCTCAGAAAATCTAATAAGCTGTGCTTTTCATATTATGTGATTTTGTCTATTCACAATCTGATATATTTCTCGGGAGTATCAAATCTTAGTAATGATTATGCTCACACAGTTTAACATGCCAAATCACATCCACTGCTTTCTTATATCCAATTCTTTATAAGTTGATAATGTTCTTATACCCCAATCAGGATAATATGTCTCTGTTAATTGACAGAAATTAAATATAAGTAGACAGTTTTGTAATGAATGTACCTAAATATAGGTGAAAAACATCCAGAATATTGATAAGGTAGAGCCTCCACTTCTTTATGCTTTCATGTCATGAAATTTCCTTTTAAGGTTATCCACACGTAGCTAGCCTCCTGACTCAGAGTTATCAGAAGATGATGGATACTAGAAGCCAGTGCTATAGATGCGGGCAACGGTTCTCAGTACCACCAAATACTGCAACAATTATGTGCCCCAGTTGTAAGTTTGAAACTAAAACCCAATCATTTGAACGATTGAAGAGCCAAGATGGAGGTCAGATTTCCTTCAAAAGTTTCATTAAAACAGCAAGGACTAAGTTATCTCGCAGTGGCACTGGTAGCTCAAAATCTAACAAGTCATTGAATTGTAAACCCTCCACTTTGCTTTTCTCCGAATCTTTATCTGGCTTAAGACCATGCAGGAAGCGTGCACTACTTATCGGAGTGACTTATAAGAACTCGAAGCACAAGCTCAAGGGAACTATCATTGATGTGAAGGATTTCAGAGGTTTGTTGATGGATACTTTTACGTTCCCGAAAGAGGACATTCGTGTTCTCACAGGTATTGTAGCTGCTCTATTTTTTTATTTAACTTTTCTTTTTGTTCTGATTATATTTGTTGTGGAAATTAATTTATATGCTGCAATAACGAAAACCAAACTTAAAATAGAGGAGGAGCCGGAGCCAGATTTTGTCCCAACAAAGAAGAATATACAGAATTCCTTCAAATGGCTCGTGGAGGACTGCATGGCTGGTGATTCCTTGGTGTTCTACTTCTCAGGACACGGCGTAAGACAATTTGATTTTGATAGCGATGAGAGCGATGGGTTCGATGAAACTATCTGCCCTGTTGATTTTGTGGAAGTAGGCACGATCAGAGATGATGAAATTAAGTCTGCCATTGTTAGGCCGCTCAAAAAGGGTGTTACGCTTAACGCAATTGTGGATGCTTGTCATAGTGGAACTGTTCTTGATCTGCCATATGTGTATAACAGAGAAGCGTAAGTATCTCCGTTATCTTTGACTACTAATTAATTTAAATGGTAACATAATAATACCTGAGGCACATGAGTGCCTTCATAAATATGACATAGAATTTTGAAAAAAGAAATGTGGATTGAAACAGGAAAAAATGGGAAATCAGTAACCGTCTATCTGAAGATGAGAAACATACAGATCGTGGACTGGCAATTTCAATCGCTGCATGTGAAGATAGACAAGTTGCTGCAGATACTTCTGTAAGAGATTCTTTTACCTTACGTTACTTGTGCCTTTTCTTGTTAATGGATACTGAGGTGGAATTGATCCCAGCTACTCTATATTTCAATATCTTAGATACGATCTACATGATTATTCAACATTTTTCAGTCGAAGTCCAGATTCCCGAAATTGTTTAGTGCTCAATCCTGACATTTATGAATATGCAGTCTTGCATTGGAAAGTCATCGATAAATGGTGGTGCCATGACCAGCGTTTTGATACAAATTGTGAAGAAGAACCCTACAATAACATATGGTAAACTGCTAGACTCCATTCATGAGGACATTGAAAAGGCTAACAAAGAAGGATGTCTTCCTGGGATCTTAAAAAGAATGTTAAATAATTTTTTATCACAGGTCAGTAGTCTTATTTATATATATTTATCCTCCATTTTGCACAAGAAATGTTTTCACGAACATGGTAAACAGCGAGAAACAACATGCAAATAATAGCCTCTTTTCTTTCTATTTAAATCATAAGAGGTATTCTTTACACCGCTATTTAAAAATAAATAAATTATGCTAAATGTTCATTTCAAGAAGGTATGAATCTAGAAAGTGGATACAAATTACCTCTCCACCAACCCTCAAAATTATACTAGTTATAAACCTTTTGATTTAGCTTACCATGTAAAAATTTCTCATACAGGTATACCATTGAAATTTATCATTTCTCATTAAAAAGATTATCTTAAAATAATATCACTATCATATTGTTCCATGTTTGAGCTTTCTTTTTCTTTTTTGTGATTCAATATTTGTGCAGAAGCCTCAACTTTCTGCTTCCAAGGAGTTCAACGTTAACAGCAGATTTCTTATTTTGCAATAATACGCCACAGATATATATAGACACACACATACATGTATGTATATATTTTATGGCCGAAGCCTGAAGATCATTTTGAACCAAGCGCCCTCGGATCAAGTGTGGTAGAGGACAAAGAAAAGGAGTCATGGGCGTGTTAATGGGTTTGATGATTAATCATAATATGGGATGAAGTTTAACTGTCTCCGTTAGTATTTTGGTTTTTCAATCAAGCCCCTCGAGTTTGATAAATATTTCAACGTGAGATTTCAACTCTGTTCGGTTAAAAAAGGGTGTTCATACAGCTTAAACAGGATAGCTGCGTAGCTAAAGATAATTGAAACACCTATGAAACTACAGGGAATTAAAAGTGTCTTTGGCAGTGTGGTTACAGGTACTTTTCAAATAACTTTTCGTGATAAAATACATGTAAATGATGTTTTTTTATTTTTTAAAAATTATTTTTGACATCAGCACATCAAAACAATCCAAAACATACAAATTATATTAAATTTTAACAAAAAAATAAAAATAAAATTCAAATTTTTTAAGAACACAACCGCAGCGCGTTCCTAAACTCTAAATGTGTAACACGATACAGGAACGAAGCTATATACGAGGATTAAATTGAAACCAGCTGTTAATTTCTTCAACGGATTTCAAATATAGATAACTTTGAAAACAAATTCTATAATCTATGAGGACTGTATGAGAAATGGTAAGTAGCCGAAAACAATTATCATCCATAAAAAAAAAAAAATTAAACGACTTTATATAAACAGTGTTGAAAATATGGTTGAACAAGATTATTTCACCATGAAAATGTCCTTGCTTACCCTTGAAATTTACAGACGGTAATGATGGATAAGAGAAACGCTAGTATTGTCGTAACAGGGATATGCTTGGTATAGCTCTATTTTTTATATTAAAATGTATTAAAATAATATTTTTATTATTATTTTTAAAATTACTACATTAAAACAATTTAAAATATATAAAAAAATTAATTTTTAATTAAAAAAATTATTTTTTTAAATATATATCAACTCATATTTCCAAACAAGATATAAAAATCCAAAGCATTAATTGTGTTTTAGGATTTTTTACTCCCAAAATTACTTTTACCCGAGAAAATCATAACGGCTGCACACTTATTAAACTACGCATGGCCTAGCGGGACCCAGCCGACCAGCTAGGCCATGTCTAGTTTTTTTTATATATAAAAAAAAAGAAAATCCTTGAAATCTGACACTACAAGAAAATTAAAAACATTGGTGGAATATTCTGTCGGCCGCATGTAAATATCATTCAATCAATAATTTATATAACTGATAGATTTATTGATAGAAGCACATAGTCAAGAAAGTTTTTTCGAGGAATTGTCATTTCTCAGCATTTTTGTCAGTAATTTCCAACGTTAATAGAAATAACTATGGAATATTAGTGTAAAAAAATAAAATGCACCCATTATTTTTTACTATTCACTTTATCGGTAAATAAATTGTTAATAAAATATTTTATCACCTATTTCATCGATAAAAACTTTGAACTATTCTATAATTTTCTAATGAAATGATGTTTATATTCATGATAAAATCATCCATAAACAAAAAAAACTTCCATTGGTGATTCTACTTGAAGTTATGTAATTTATTATTATTATTATTATTTTAGTCATGATTTTTGTTAATTAAAAAATAACAAAAATCACAATAAAACCAAGAACTATCAATTATATTGAACATCAAGATTTTATTAATTTTAATATTCAT
>Ga0325401_1001364_pt1 | contig 20491 bp, 17 predicted proteins | sample PopdelMetagenome_FD_205666 | JGI IMG/M metagenome (GOLD analysis project Ga0325401, IMG submission 205666) | Populus deltoides microbial communities from Bellville, Georgia, United States - Xylem-PdKOR-R2 | ecosystem: Host-associated > Plants > Phyllosphere > Stem > Wood/Secondary xylem | place... | reverse complement strand
ACATCGGAAAAACTACTCCCGTACCACGCGCCGCACGGCCACACCAGCACGGGTCTGCACCTTGACTAAGGCTACGCCGCTGAACGCGCCGAAGGAAGCTGCCGGCACTATTACCTCTTTGCCCGCCGCTGTGAGCGTTTGCTGGAACAACTGACGACCAGCTAGGTCGGAAGCCGTGAGCGTAACCGGGCCCGCATCGGGAAGCGTCAAGCGTAGGTCGGCGGAGGTTGGTAGTGGATTAGGGTAAGCCGCTACAGCCGTTTCGGCGAGCGAGTTGCTAGCGGCAAGTACGCCTCCGTTGCGGCGGTAAATGTCGCGGTACACTACGCTCGACACAATCTCTTGACCCATAACGAGCTGGGTAGTTACCTGTAGCAACGGAACGCCTTGATTTTTGCCGAGCCACTTGTACTCTTTGCTCACGGGGCGCTCCAAGACTACGCCCGGCGAACCTGATACCGAGACACTGTCGCGGGCGTAAAGCGTACTCACTACCCGTAAGGTCTGGAAGGTGCCGAAGGGCGTGATAAGGGTGCCCCAAGCGTCGGCCTGGTTTACGCGCTTCTGTTGGTCACGTAAATACGCCACGCCCGGCAAATCGACGGAAAACTCTGAGTTGCTGGAGTCGCGCTTTTCGTAAGTGACTGGGAAGCGATACACCACGTCCTGAAGCTGCTGGCTCCGATAAATGATGGGTAAATGAAGCGTGGGCGACGTATTAGGGACTGGTATGCCAAAGCCTACTTGGCGGAAGTCGCTGGAAGATTCGTTGAAAAAGCCATACACGTCGCTCACAGGCAAACCTAGCTCGCTCAGCCCCGACAAATCGTAGCGCGTGGCGATAGTAGCCCGATTTGAGCCAATGGGTAAGCCGAACGTGGCCAGCAGCGTAAGGGGAGTGCTCGTTACGGATTGGTACTGCGCTACGCGCTGGGTAATGGGGCGCAGACCGGCGTAGTTCCAGGTTTGATTGGCACCACGTACGTTTAGCGAAGGACCCACCAGCTGCACGGTCTGGCTCACACGCAACGTGTCGTTGGTGTTCGGCATGTCGTCGCGGGTGATAGTGATGGGGCTTTGGGCCCGCGCCGTAAGCGCAGAAGCAGTAAGGCAAGCCGAAAGAAAGAAAGAGTAGTAGTGGCGCATGCAGTAAGGAATGAAGTAGACGAATCGAAGCCCTCCGGTAAGCCCGGCAGAGACTCATTAACTACCTAGCCTACGGAAATAGACTAGCGGATGAATACGGATTGAGCCAGTAAATAAATAGGCTGCTAAATATAGCAGCCTATTCTAGTATAATCCTACCCATCTTTAGTGGTATTGTGCTTAGTGCTATAGAGTTGCGGCAAGTGGCTAACTTGGATATCATCTGGCGCAACTACCTAGCTCACACTTTTATCTCCGGTATTTCGGCTTGCGGTATCACGAGGCGACCCGCAGTGGCGGCTTTAATCTGCTCCACCGACACGCCAGGGGCCCGCTCGCGCAGCACAAAGCCATCGGGCGTAATGTCGAGCACGGCTAGGTCGGTTACTACTTTTTTCACGCAGTGCAAGCCCGTGATGGGCAGCGTGCAAGCGGGCAAAAGTTTCGAAGAACCATCGCGCGCGGTGTGCTGCATAGCCACAATGATGTTGCGCGCCGATGCTACCAAGTCCATCGCGCCGCCCATGCCCTTCACCATCTTGCCCGGAATCTTCCAGTTCGCAATGTCGCCTTGATCGGAAACTTCCATCGCCCCCAGGATAGTCAGGTTGACATGCTCGCCACGAATCATGGCAAAGCTGTCGGCTGAACTGAAGAGGCTGGACCCCGGCAGCGTCGTGACGGTCTGCTTACCGGCGTTGATAAGGTCAGGGTCAACTTCGGCTTCGGTAGGGAACGGGCCCATGCCGAGCAGACCGTTCTCCGACTGTAGTTCCACGTTGATGCCACGCGGAATGTAGTTGGCTACTAACGTCGGGATGCCGATACCTAGGTTTACGTAGGAGCCATCTTGTACTTCTTGCGCTATGCGCTTGGCAATACCATGTTTATCAAGCATAATGTCTATTCCTGAACCACGGATTCCCGCGGATTTTTCGGATTAATCGGATTTTGTAGATGGGACTTTTGTGGCTGCAACTACAGCCAGGAGGCTGATGACCACAGCGCGGGCCGTATGCTTGGTTCGCCAGCCCCAGAAGATTGCAAGCAGCGCTTGGGACCTACTCGAATGCAGCAGGTTATTCTGCCTTAATTGGGGTGAAAAGATTTTCAGGATCAGCAGGAATCATCCACAAAATCCGACCAATCCGAAAAATCCGCGGGAATCCGTGGTTCAGATAGTCACCGTCCGCTGCTCGATGCGCTTTTCGTAGTGTTTACCTTGGAAGATGCGTTGCACGAAGATGCCGGGCGTGTGAATTTGGTTGGGATCTAGCTCGCCGGCGGGCACCAACTCTTCTACTTCTGCCACCGTGATTTTGCCCGCTGTGGCCATCATCGGGTTGAAGTTGCGGGCCGTGCCTTTGTAGATGAGGTTGCCGGCCGTATCGCCTTTCCAGGCTTTTACCAGCGCAAAATCGGCGTGCAGCGCCGTTTCGAGCAGGTACATCTTGCCGTTGAACTCTCGGCTTTCCTTGCCTTCGCCGACTTCGGTGCCGTAGCCCGCAGGCGTGTAAAAGGCCGGAATGCCGGCGCCGCCTGCGCGGCAGCGCTCAGCCAACGTGCCCTGTGGAATCAGCTCCACTTCTAGCTCGCCGGAAAGCAATTGGCGCTCAAACTCCGCATTTTCGCCCACATAGCTGGAAATCATTTTCCGGACTTGCCGTTGCTGCAATAGCAGCCCAATGCCGAAGTCGTCGACGCCAGCATTGTTGGAAATGCAAGTGAGGTTCTTTACGCCGAGGCGCAGCAGTTCTTGAATACTATTTTCGGGAATGCCGCAGAGGCCGAAGCCGCCGAGCATTAAGGTCATCCCGTCGCGGATGCCGTGCAGCGCCGCCTGGGCATCGGCTACTACTTTGTTGATCATAAATAGTAAGGGTGGGTGGAGGTAGCAAGGTAACCGTTTTAGGCAATTGGCAATAGCTAGGCTAACTCTACCTGGACAAATGTGCTTCGGCAAAAAGCGCAAGAAAGCAACCAGCCCCAGCGCGGCACCATCTGCTAGATGGATACTACGCTGGGGCTCAAATCTGACGCCGGGTCGGTGACCTAGCACTTATGGTCGTATGACTAGGTTCGCTTCTGCTACTACTGCAAGCGTTAATTGCCGCCCGAGGTGCTTCCGCCGCCCTTGGAGTCGTCGTTGCGGATGGAGCGGCGCTGACGCATACCGCCATTGTCTAGCTTACCGAACCGGTAGTTGAATGACAGGTTGAACGAACGCTGATACTGGTAGCCAATGCTGTTGCTCTCAAACTGGTCGGTGACGGTGGAGGAGCGAAACCGCCGACCCGGCTGGAAGAAGTTGCTGGCATTTAGTGTCAGATCGGCTTTTTCTTTCAGTAGCACGCGCTTCACGCCCATGGAGTAATAATAGTAGCCAGAATAGCGCGACTGGAGCATTACGCCACCCGTGCCGCCACCGCCATAGGCCTGAACCGTATAGAGCTTGCCTAGCTTCAGCGAAGAGTTAAGGTTCATGTTCAGGTTGAGGCGGCTATTGGTACGATTCAGGGCGGCGCTATGCAACCGCAAATAGCTAGGGTTAAGGTTGCCGCTGATGTTCCAGGCTTCGACAGGCTTCACTGAGCCATACAAGCTCACACCGTAAGTGGAGTTGGTAGCTAGGTTGCCGTACGTGGACTCGGAACGGGCTAAAGCTTCGTTGTAGATGCTGTAGCTCTCAATGGAGTTGCCGGTGCGGCGCACGTACGCCGAGGCATTCAGGGAGGCTTTCTGGTTGAACGTGCTATAGCTGAGCTCGTACGAGTTGGTCATCTCGGGCGAAAGCTCGGGGTTGCCGTAGTCGATGTCGTTAGGTGTCCGCTGGTTGACGTAGGGGTTTAGGTAATAGATATTGGGCCGTTGAATCCGGCGCGAGAAGCTCATGCGCAATGTCTGACCGGGCTTCTTTAGGTTGCGCGTAGCGTTGAGGTTCGGCAATACGTTGAGGTACTGATTATCGAAGCGGCTTCCGCCCGCCGAAAAATCACCCTCAATGGCGGTTCCTTCCACGCGCGTACCTAGGGTAAATGAATACTTTTTGCCTAACGAAAAACTATAGGTGCCGTACGCCGACGCCACATTCTGATTGTAATTGAAGGAGTTGGACCGACGCGGACTGCGTATGAAATCTGGCTGCTTGGATAGCAATAAGGTATCGAGGCTGTAGTCGCTACTGACTTGGCGCAGAATGGCTTTTGCCCCCACTTCAAGCGTGCTTTTTTCTGATACCGGATGTGTGTAGTCGGTTTGCAGCGTCGTTTCGAGGTTTCGGGCTAGGTTGGTGCTCCGTTCGCGGTATTCCAACGGGCCCACTGCCGCGTCGGCGCCCCCATACTGATCGAGCGAGTAGCGTCCGGTGTTGCTGCTGCGGGTGTGCTGGGCCAGTACGCTCCACTCGCGGCGTGGGTGCGCTTCGCCGTACGTGCGGGTGTAACCCGCATTGAAGTCGTAGTTACGGCCTTGGTAGCGCTGCACAATATCGCGGGTATATAATGTGTCGCGCCCCGGCAAGCCTGAGTACTGGTTGAACAGATCCTGCGGGGAGCGGCTTAGGTAATTGTTGCCGTTGGTGCTGAGCGTGAAGCTGTGCAAGGGGGAGGGCTCATACACCAGTTCTACCTGCCCGTAGCCGCCCTGGCCCCTGCTTCGGCTCGTGGTGCGCTGCTCCAGATGCCCGTCGCCGGCCGACGTAAAATCGGTGCGGTTGAGGCTAGAGCGGTAGGGGTAGTTGCTGCGGTATACACTGAGCCGAGAATTGAAACCTAGCTTTCCACGGCGCACGTTCAACGAGCCGTTGGTGCTTTGGTTGCGGTTGCCGCCACTAGCGCCCAAGCTGCCGTTTACGCCTTGCAAGCTGTTTTTCTTCAACACGATGTTGATAACGCCCCCTGACCCTTCCGCATCGTACTTGGCCGATGGCGACGTGACCACCTCCACTGCCTTAATCTGATCGGCCGGGATCTGCTTCAGCGCATCGGCTAGGTTGCCTGCCAGCATGGCCGAGGGCTTGTTGTTGATCAGAATACGCAGGTTGGACGTGCCGCGCAACTGCACGTTACCGTCCACATCCACGTTCAGCAGGGGCGTTTTGCGGAGCACGTCGGTGGCGGTGCCGCCTGCATTCGTCACGTCTTGCTCGGCGTTGTAAACGAGGCGGTCGGGCTTGGTTTCTACCATGGGGCGCTGGCCTGTTACGGTCACTTCACCGAGCTTCTGCGTGGCGGCCGTGAGCGTGAGCGTACCTAGGTTGATAGCTTGCTCGGTAATGGTCACGTCCTTCGTGTAGGCAGTGTAGCCCACAAAATTGATTTGCAGCCTAAACGGCCCTTTCGGCAGCTGCTTCAGCTCAAACCGACCCTGGTCGTCGCAGGTGGTGCTAGCTAGCGGCGTAGTACCGGTTTGGGGTAGTAGCGTCACGGTAGCGTACTCAACGGGCTTCTGGCTAGCCGCGTCGCGCACGCTACCCCGGAGCACACCGGGGCCTCTGGAGCTAGCTGAAGTAGTGGGAGATGGGGTGGTTTGGGCCCGAACACTGGGCACTAGCGTAGCTAGTAGCAGGCACAACGTAGCCGTCTGCTTCATGGTAATACAAGAACTAGAAATAGGTTAGGTAACGGGTAATTAATTGCGCTTCTAACGCCTTCACGCTGAGATTTTATATAACTGGTTAAATATAAATATGTACTTGAGTAATACGCTACGACGAAGCACTATTCTTCAAATAAATTAATATAGGTCGCACTATTGGACGGTAGGGGGCAGGCGGTAATCAAACGGTAGCATCTCGCCCACTTTCTCAAATGCCCAATACCCTTCGTTTAAAATAGCGAGCGGATTGTTGAGCTGGCCGTTGGCTTGGATTTCGGCTTTGTGCTGGAGCAGATGCACTGTAGACACCTGGGGCTGGCGTGCCACACGGCTAACGTTGATGTTAGAGGATATCTTTAGCAGAACAGCTATATAGGCAGGATCGAGTTTTTCGCGCTGATACGTCACTTGGATAAGATCATGAAAACGCAGCCAAACGCGACCAGAATCAAGCTGCGCATGGCGCAAACTATCGGTAGGCAGTGGGCGCTTGTATAGCATGGCAAACGCTGGCGGTTCTTTCTGCCACCGAATCAAGGAGTCCTCATCAGCTCGGGTATGATGCTTCGAGGGAGTCGCTCGGTACGCGCGCAGCAAGCTGTCGGCGCGGGGCCACTTGGGGTTTGGTACATGCCGGACCTTCTGCACTAAGAAGCCTTCTTGGGTTACTTGGTCGTTGTACACACTTTTCAGAAAGTGCGTGACGGAACCTAGGTAGGCTTTCTGCCGATTAGCTTCCCAACGTTGCCGTTTGCTGGCGCTACGTGTAGCAAGATCCTCAAAGACCGGATGCCCAAAAAACGAAACAACCTGATTCTGGTAGTCGAGTTGAAATCTCAGTCCGTGGTAGCGAATACGGTACCCTAGCGCCTGATTTTCAATCTCGACGTAGGTAGTACTATTGACCGTTAGCAGTTTTTTCTTCGCGTCGTAGTCAACAAGTACTGCTTCGGGGTTGCGGACACGGCACTGGCGCGAGAAGCTCGTGACGCCTAAAAAGGCCTTAACGAACTGCTCGTAGTCCTGCGGGTTATTGGCGCGCGGGCGCACCACTACTTCGCCTAGCTGGTTGGTCGCTTTCGCAAGAAGCACATTAAGAACCAACGCTGAGCCGTTGATCGTAACAGGCTGTTGATAAATCTTATATCCTAGATAAGAAACAATGAAATCGTATTGGCCCGTGGGTATATCCGTCAGCACGAAGCGGCCATTGGCATCGGTATTGGTACCACGAGTTGTATTCGCCAAGAAGACGCTGGCATAAGCTAGCGGTTCGTGCGTAAGTGAATCGCGAATTTGCCCACCAATGATGCCCTGCGCTACGGCGTTGCTGCCGAAGAACAACCCGCCGAGTAGCCCTAGCAGTATTCGTAAAAGCTTGCTTCTCATACTAGCCACGGGAAAGTAGGCGTGCTCAACCTCACTTTACCGGCTGCCACTTCGCTTGAGCCGAAGTCGTGTGGTACATCAAGCTAAAAACCAAGCTGAGCAGCCTAGCGGCAACCGTTTTGCGTAAGCAGTGAAGCATAACCAAGGATTGATGAAGCTGTATAATAACAGGAGTGCTAACTCAAGGGGAAGGTTGGCAAACAGCCGCAGAAAAGCTACAGCGGAGGCAAAAAAACAGCTAAGCCGGGGTGAGGCTTAGCTGTAAGTGAGAATAGCGAAGAAGCAAAGAAAACCTAGCCGCTGATCAAATGGCGCTGGGCGTCTTCAGCGTCTTGAGCAAGTTGGGCCTTCAGGGCATCTAGGCCATTGAATTTTTGCTCGTCGCGCAGGCGGGCTACAAACTGAACCGTCAGCAGTTGGTCGTACAAGTCGCCCTCAAAATCAAGCAAGTGCGCTTCTACCGTTTGGGCTAGGTCGCCTCCAACGGTAGGCCGAACACCAATGTTCAGCATGGCTTGGTAGGTGTCGCCGGCGGCCGTAGTGGCCATTACGGCGTACACGCCCCGGTTAGGAATGAGCTTGAGTGGCTCCTCGCTCACGATATTAGCCGTTGGGTAGCCAATAGTTCGACCAAGCTGCTTGCCGCGCACCACCATGCCCGTTAGCGTATAAGGGTAACCTAGGTAGCGGTTGGCCGTCTGCACGTCGCCGCTTTCCAGAGCCCGCCGAATACGGGAGCTGCTTACGCCTACCTCGTCGACGTCGGCGCGCGGAATTTCTTCTACTTCCATGCCGTAGCGGTCGGCGTGCTGGCTTAGGTACTCAAAGCTGCCCTCGCGGTTTTTGCCAAAGCGGTGATCGTAGCCAATCACGAGTTTGCGCGTGCCCACCGTCCGGACAAGTAACTGCTGGATATATTCCTCAGAAGAAAGCTGCGCAAACTCCTTCGTGAACGGCACCACCAGCAAGTAATCGACGCCAGCTTTTTCCAGCAGCGTAATGCGCTCCTCTAACGTCGAGAGTAGGTGCAGGTCGAGAGGCTGTGGGTGGGATAGAGGCGGCGCTAATACCAAGCGCGGGTGCGGCCAGTAGGTGATAACAACAGCTGGTGCTTGGTCGTGCTGAGCAACTTCCAACAGACGCCGTAAAATCTTTTGGTGCCCTATGTGCACGCCATCGAAGGTGCCGCTCGTAACAACGGCATTGCCGAGGTGCGGAAACTGCGCCGGATCCTGAACGACTTGCATGAAGGCTACTACAATTAAAGTTAGTAAATGACTGGTGCTGAGCTACCGTGCGTCAGACGGTGCTTCTCCCGTTGCTTCATCTGCCTGTTGCGGCGGCTGGGCCGGTTCAGTTAGGTGGTCAGCAGGGGCCACATATGCCTGAATACGGCGGCGGGGCGGGCGTTGGTTTTGGTTATTTGCGTTGGCAGGCGTTTCTGGCCGAGGTGGCCGGGGCGGAGCCATGGCCTGAATAGTCTCTATCGTTAAGGCATCTTCCAGACGATACTCGCCAATGCGGGTGCGTACGAGCTTGGTTAGGTGGGCACCGCAACCCAGCGCCAACCCTAGGTCGCGCGCCAGACTCCGGATGTAGGTGCCCTTAGAACAAACCACTCGGAAGTCGACTTCAGGCAGGGCGATGCGCGTGAGTTCGAAGGTTTTAATCTCGATTTGCTTCGATTTGATTTCGGCCGAGTCGCCGCGGCGGGCTAGCTCGTAAGCCCGTTCGCCATTCACCTTCACGGCCGAGAAGAGGGGCGGCGTCTGATTGATGAGGCCCACGAAGGATTGTGCGGCCTCTTGAATCCCGGCATCCGTCAGGTGCTCGTAGGGCGCATTGGCGTCTACGGGCGTTTCTAGATCGAAGCTAGGGGTCGTCTGGCCCAGGCGAAACGTACCTGTGTATTCCTTCTCCTGCGCCTGAATCTGGTCGATTTGCTTGGTTTTCTTGCCCGTGCACAGGATAAGCAAGCCCGTAGCCAACGGGTCGAGCGTGCCGGCGTGGCCAATTTTACTGATGCGCAACGTATTCTTTACTTTGCGCACCACGTCAAACGACGTCCAAGTGAGGGGCTTATCAAGCAGGAGCACTTCACCTGCTTCGAAGTTGAAAGTAGGCTGGCTCATACCAGGTTCAGATTGATGCCTAGGGCAATCATAATCAGCAGAATACCGCCCACAATGATGCGGTAGATACCGAAAACGCGGAAGCCATATTTGGTCACGAAGCCAACAAACAAGCGAATGGCAATAAGGGCAACTACAAAAGCTACGGCGTTGCCAAATAGCAATTGTTTGATTTGTTCACCCGACAGTGCTTCGTTCTCTTGGTAATAATCTAGCATGTCTTTGGCAGCAGCGGCAGTCATTGTAGGCATAGCCAAGAAGAAAGCAAACTCGGCAGCGGCTCGGCGGGTCAGCTTCTGGGTGAGCCCCCCGATAATAGTGGCCGCCGAACGGCTAATGCCTGGCACTACGGCTATACACTGGAAAAGACCAATGATAAATGCCTCTTTGTAACTAGGTGTCGTGACGGGGTGGCCGCCCGCTTTAGGTTCTTCCTGCGGAAACCACCGGTCGACAAACATGAGCACGATACCGCCCACGAGCAGCATGAAGGCCACCACCGTTACCGATTCTAACAGCGCATCGATGTGCTTTTTCAGCAGCAAGCCCACTACTACAATCGGTAGGAATGCCACGAGTAGCTTAAGGTAGAAATTGATACTCTGAAAAAAACGCCGCCAGTACACCGCAAACACCGACAGGATAGCGCCTAGCTGAATGACGACCAGATACAACTTGGTGAAGGCCGTGGCCGGAATACCTAGCAAGGCTAGGGTAATAACCATGTGCCCGGTGCTGGAAACAGGCAAAAACTCAGTGAGACCTTCGACAATAGCAATCAGAAAGGCGTGCCAATAACTCATTTACTAACGCTTGTAAGTGGGACGAACCGGCGCGGCCGGGGTCGAAAGAGGAGCCAAGGGTTGGTTGACGGTAGTTGGAGTGGAGGCATCATTCGCCACCGGTGCTGAGTTATCGGGCCGCACCATGATGGCAAAAAACTCGATGATCAAGCCAATTACCAGCAGAATGGGGCCAAGCGTAATCCCCAAAAAACCTTCCCCGTACTGCGTCGAGTCGAGGGTCATGGTAATGAAACCGATGGCTAGTATGGCAAGGCCGGCAAACATCAGCCGGTAATTACGCCGCCCAAAAGCGAAACGTGGGGTTTGATCTTGAATCATGAGTTGAATGATTGGAGGCCAAAAGATGAATAACCTAGTACAAATCGTCGAGTGACATACGCAAGTACTTGCGCACGGCACGGTAAGAGCTGAAAAAACCGATGACGCACCCAAGTACCAGCAGTGCCCCAAACAGCAAGCCAATCAAACGGTCATCGCGCAAAACGCGAAGCTCATCTACTTGCAGGTAAGCGTATTGCAATAAGGCTAGGAGCGTCAGGTTAGCTAATATACCGCTCACAAAACCCTGCCAAGTAGCGCGGCGCAAGAACGGCCACTGAATGAAAGTAGAGGTGGCGCCGACTAGCTGCATGCTACGGATGAGAAACCGTTGCGAGTACAGCGCTAGCCGGATCGTATTATTAATCAGAACTACTACCACAATGGTCAGCAGCGCGGCAAAACCGAGCAACACCAAGCTAATACGGCGCAAATTCTTGTTGACAGAGTCGATGAGGCTCTGCACATACGCCACATCGTCTACGCCTGGCTCGGCCCGTAGCTCGTCGGTGATGCGGTGCATGTTGAGCGAGTCGGAGTACTCAGCGCTGATGTTCAAAATAAACGCATCGTGCAAAGGGTTGTCGCCGAGGAGCTGCCGAAACTGGCTGTCGTCGGAGGGACCTAGCAATTCAAGAGCGGCTTCCTCCTTGGAAAGGAAACGCACCTGAGGTTCGTCGCCTTTGTATGCAATGTACTTTTTGCGGGCAAAATCTTGGCGGAGGCGCAACAATTGCGTTTCGGGCAAGTCACGCTCAAGAAAGATCTGAACCTCAATGCTTTCCTTCACGACCGTTGAAAGCCGATGCGCGTGAATCAGCAGAAGTCCGAACAGCCCAATGACGAGCAACGCCAGCGTAATGCTAAATACTACCATCGTGTGCGGGTAGCTACCGAGCGTCTTCTTACGAATGGGTGAGCGTTGCAATTGGGCCATGGAAGGCAAAGGTCATTCAACATTTACCATTTATCAATTATCCCCTGACTTTTCTTAGGCACAAACTACGAATTTTATCGTAAGTGTCTGAGAGATAAGCGTGATAAATGGTAGTTATTAACTGATAACTAATTACATAATAGTACGCGGGTCGTCGTCGATGTTGAGGACTTCGCGGGCCCGACGACGGGCGGCATCTCGGCGGCGCAGACGCTTACGGGCAAATAGCTCCCGGAATGAATCGAATTGTTGCGTATTGACAATACTGAGGCCGGCGCGGGGCTGGTTAATGGTTTCCAAGTCGCGCGGTGTGGTTTCGTAGCGGAGTTTAGCCCGGAATCTACCGTCGGCTTGTAGGTAGTATTCTAGGCTCAGGTCGCCAAGGATGCTAGCCTGCGACGACGTGGCGGTGGTGGCACCTAGGCCGCCGGTAGTATTAGCGCTAGAGCTAAAACCACCTTCTCGCGTTACGCGCAAGCGGCCATTCATAAAGCTATAGCTCAAGCGCACCTGCAAAGCTTGCAACTGCTCCGCGTTCAGACCATTGATGTTGAAGTCAATTTCTAAATTCTCATCAATCTGCGAAGTCAAAAGTCCAAGCTGCGACGACACAATCTGACCTAGGCTGTTTTGCAGCTTGTTGTCTTGGCCCTGCAACGACAGCTGCGTAAACTGCCCTTGCGGTGAAAGCTGTTTAAATACCAATAAGCTAAATACTTGTCGGTTAAGCTCTTGCTCATCGTTGCGGAGTGCCGAAGTGAAGGCTACCAGGTCGCCTTCCAGCGTGGAAGGGGCGTCGTTGAACTCTAAGCCTAGCTTGATAGTAGGCAACAGGAGCGGGCCTGTCAGGTTCATTACCGCCGTAACGGGTACCACGGCGCCGTTGCTGGTGGTAGTGCCGTTGGTGGAGCCTTGAAACAACGGCGCCAGCGACGTGCGTTGGGTGTAAGTGGCCGTTACGTTCATTTCACCGGCTAACGGGTCACCGTTCCAAGTAATGAGCCCGCCGGGACGCACCACAAACTCTTTATTGACAAGGCCTTGCAACGTGAAGTTGTAGGCGCCACGCACAATCTCCACTTGCCCAAACATATTGAAGTCGCCGCGGGTGTCGATGTTTAGGCGTAACTGTCCTAAGGCCGTCCCGCGGATGATGTCGCCAGTGCTTTCATCCAGTAAGATTTCCATGTAGGCGTCCGGCGTCACGTTCAGGTTCATGTTCAGGCGAATACCCGACAAGTCAACCTTTTGCGCGGCGGCCACCGGCACTTTCACGGTAGAAGTAGTGTCGCGAATGTTATGATTAACGAAACGAATGTAGCTAGCTTGTTGGGCCTTAGCGGCATTATCAAGCGGCAGCGAAAGGCGAGTGCCAGCTTCGCTTTTGGCATTCACACGGATGAATAAGTCGTCGGCGGGACCACGCACTGTGGCGTCGCCGGTGGCAAAAGCCTGCCCGAAGTACAACTCGTTGTCGCGGCGGGTGGTGTTAAGCACTTGAAGCTTGCGGAAGGTACCGCGCAAGTCAAGGCGCATATTCTGAAAGCCTTTGTAGTAGATGTTGCCATCCACGGAACCTAGGTTGCCGTAAGGGTCGCGCACTTTGACGTCGCGCAGCGCAATACCATCCTCCGCGAACCGGATGCGGTCGGCGAAGGTGTAGGTGGTACCTAGGTAGTTGAACGTGAGGCGACCGGCCGCCACGTCAACGTTCCCCACTAAGTTGGGCGCTGACAGCGGTCCGTAGAGGTGCAGCATGCCTACGGCCGTCCCGCCCAAGTCGTGGAAGAGCGTTTTGAGCAGCGGCTCCGCGAGCTTGATGGGGGCATTATCGAGCATGGCCGTCAGATCGAGGGGGGCGGCTAGGCTAGGTGCGTAAGTGCCCGTAACGCGCACCACGCGTTGGGCATCCCGCAGGACATCTAGGTCCATTACTAACTGGTTGTTGGGCATATCCCAATCCCCTTTGCCCGTCACATTGCCAATCAATACGTTATCAAACTTCAACGAATCGACCTTTAGCGTGCTGTTGAGAGCGAGCGTGTTATAGACGCCACTGACGGTGCCATCGGCGTTTACGCGCCCCGTGATATTCTGAGTAGTGAGTGCGCTGAGCGTACCTAGCTCAAAGTCTTTTACTGCGAGTTGTAGCTGCTTGGTCGGGTCGGTTGAAATAAAGCCTTGGGCACTCACGCTCTGCGTGCCATTACTCAGCATGAGGTTTTTAACGTCAACCTCCTTGCCCTTGCCCGAAATTACTACAGAGTTATCGGCCGCAATGGTCCAGTGCTTGTTCAATAAGTCGAGCCCCGACTCGCGAAATACGATTTGCACGGCGTTGGGCAGAAAGGACAAGGCACCATTGATGCTGGCCTTATTGGCCGTACCCGTTTGGGCCAGTGAAGTAGAGAAATTGATTCGTTCTTGGTCCCACACACCTTCCACGTAAAACCGCTCTGTATTGCCAAGCCCCGGAACGACTTGCCGCTCCGACGTAATGTTGGCTTGGGCCAGCACTTCTGGTTGGTTGGGCAGCTTAGAAGTAGTGAATTCGAATTCGTTGTTTAGTGCCCGAACGCTGTCATACTGAACGCTTTCAATATGACCACCCAGAGAGAAAATCGACGTGGGAGCGTTGCGGAAAGAACCGTCGATGTGCGTAAAATCGGAGATGGTGAGCTGCGGCATAAAAAGGTGCAGCACCGGGTTGAAGCGTTTTAGATCTAGGTTCAGATCAATCTGATACTCCGAAATAGCCTGCTGACGCTTGCGGCGGTAGTAGTTGGCAATGGCTGCGTCGTTGCTCTCAAAATTGAGCTGATATTCCGTAATCAGCGTTTGCGCGTCGCGAATGACATTCGACAATAAGTAGTTGCCATCAGCGGTCAGGTTCAAGGCTTCCGAGCGCACAGTAAGTTGACGCTGGTCGCCCGTACGCTGGCTTACCACATCGAACGTATCGATGGGCACCATGCGGCCCTGAAAAGCTAGCTGCGAATTGCGTAGCTGCACACGCCCCAGCAGATCATCGAGGCGCAAGCCCGTGAAGTGCACGTCGGCTGTGGTAGCCACGGTGACGTGTTGACTGGTAAGACCTAGGGCGCGCAAGTCGGCGCGGCGCACTTGGGCCTGCACATTGAACGCTTGCCGGCTCTTGTTGAGGTCGACGCTGCCGTTGGCCGTTACTTGCAGGCTAGGGTCGTTCACGGTGAGTTTGCCGGCAAATGCTTGCTGCCGGAATTTGCCGTTGGTGCTCACGTTGTGGTAACGGTAGCCGTTCAGCCAAATGCTTTGTACAGTTGCGTTGGCCGTGAGGCGTGCCCCTTCGGGCGTAAACCCGATTCCTTCCACGCGGCCGTTCATGGTGATGTCGCGAATGACATCTTCCTGCCCTAGCAGTCGGCCGAGCTGGAAGGCAGTAGTTTGGACTTGCCCTTCGTAGGTGGAATAGCGCGGATCAGTTTTGAACTTGAGGTTCACGTCTGACTTCACGTCGCCCAGGGCCGTGCGAAAGCGCCCATTGGCCACAAAGTCGTTGTAGAAACCTAGGAACTGGCCTTGGAAGCGCACCACACCCAAGCGTTTCACGTAGGGCCAACCCGACGCCGGAATGTAGCGGCGAATGTCGCGCCCATCAATCACCGAGGGTTGCAGGCGCATTTCCACGAAGCTAGCTTGCAAATTGGGCAAGCCTTCCACGTTGATGTTTCCCACCACACGGGTGTTTTGGCCGTAGCGGACATCCAGGTTCTTGGTGGTGAATTTCTTCACAATGCCCTTCGCCTCGCCCGAAATCAGGACGGTCTCATTCCAGTCTTCTACCTGCGGGGCAAACTTGGCAATGTCGTCGGAGTAGATTCGCGACGGGTCAAGCTTCGCCACTACGCGCACCGAATCGTTGAAGTCGGTGAAGTTGAGGAAATGCTTGTACTCAAAACGGATGTAATTGAGCAACTGGCTGTTCAATATCCGCAGGTTCAGGTTCTTGAATTCCCAAAACTTACCCGCGTACGTCATGTTGGCCGTTAGCTCACGCAAGCGGGTTTGGGACGGCACATCTACGGCGCGCAAGCCGTTGACTTGGGCGTGAATTGTGTCGCCCTTCAGCCACAGTTGCGAGGCATCAGCATACACACTGTCGATGTACATGTGCGCATAGTCCATGGCCTTGCCGTAGGTGGGCGCCTTGGGCTCATCTTGGCGGTCGAGCACGAAGCGGGCGTTGCGCAAGCCAATGCTCTCAATCTGAAAATCGAAAGGCTTGGTTTCTTTCTTGGTGGTATCGGCAGGACCAATGAGGCGTTTTACGGCGCCAATAAATTCGTCGAGGTTGGTCGAATCAGGCTGATTGGCGTAGGTTACCAGGTCAAAGCGCGGTTCTTCGAGGATGAGCTTGCCCACGTGCAAGTGGCTCGGATCGAAGATGGAAAAGAGCCGGATATCAGCATCGGCCCGCCCAATGTTGAAGAGCTCGTTGCCGCGGCGGTCGAGTACCCGCACGCCTTCCAACAGCACCCGCGTAAAGGGCCGAATATCAACCCGCGTGACGATAACCTGATGCTTGAGCTTATCGGTGAGAATGGTAGCCGCTTCGTGGGCTATCTTCGTTTGAACGCTTGGTAGCCGCAGGGCCAACAGTGCGCCTCCTACGGCGAGCAACACAAGCACCAGCAAGGCGAAGAGTACTCGAAGCGTAATGGAGATGAAACGAGGCACAGGCGGCAGAAAGTCAGGATGTAACTACAAAGATGCGGACTTGTACGCAACCATCGTGGTTTAGGCCGCACCAAACCTGCGTGTATGCTAAACCTTAATCAGGTGCTATATTGTTCAGATGACAATGTGTGTACGCTGAAGCGCGTAGCTTGCAGCTTTAAATCTTAGAAACGAATGTCTTCTCCTATTATTCTGGCAATCGAATCGTCGTGCGACGATACCTCGGCCGCTGTGATGGTTGGGGGTGAAATCCGCGCCAATGTGGTGGCTACCCAACAAGTGCATGAGCAGTACGGTGGTGTAGTACCGGAGCTAGCCTCACGGGCCCACCAGCAACACCTGATTCCGGTGGTGCAAGAAGCCATGCGGCGGGCAAACGTAGCCAAGGAGCAAATCGACGCGGTGGCATTCACGCAAGGTCCGGGCTTACTAGGCTCTTTGCTAGTGGGTGGCATGTTTGCCAAAACCTTTGCCCTAGCCCTTGGCAAGCCCTTGCTCGCCGTGAACCACATGCGGGCGCACATCTTAGCGCACTTTATCAAAGATCCGAAACCTAGCTTTCCGTTTCTGTGCCTTACCGTCAGTGGTGGGCACACGCAACTCGTGGTGGTGCGTAGCCCCATGCACATGGAAATTATCGGGCAGACCATCGATGATGCTGCCGGCGAAGCCTTCGACAAAACGGCGAAGCTACTCGGGCTGCCTTACCCCGGCGGGCCCCACCTCGATAAGCTAGCTCGCACCGGTAACCCACTGCGTTTTTCTTTTCCGGTGGGCGCCATGGCCGGCTACGATTTTTCGTTTAGCGGCCTTAAAACTGCTGTGCTTTATTTTCTGCGTCAGCAAACGGCTAAAGACCCGGAATTCATTCAGCACAACTTAGCTGACCTCTGCGCCAGCATTCAACATACGATCATTCAAACGCTGTTGCGCCAGCTAACGCGTGCCGCTGCCGATCAAGGCCTGACGCAAGTCGCGTTGGCGGGGGGAGTGGCGGCCAACTCCGGCTTGCGAGCAGCGTTGCAAGAATTGGCCGCGGAAAAAGGCTGGGAAGTCTTCATCCCCGACTTTGAGTTTTGTACCGATAATGCTGCAATGGTTGCTATGACCGGACATTTTCAGTACGAAGCCGGCGATTTTGCCAGCCAACTCGTAAGTCCTGATCCACGCTTGAAATTAACCTAGCTTTTAGAGAAGTTGGTGTTGGGTGCTAAGGCTTGAGCTGCTCAAAGGCAAGCTCTGACGAATAGCTCAACTTTTAACGCTCAACATTCAGCACTTCCAGACGAAGAATGGCAAAAGATACTGCCCCCAAGAAGGTAAATATTATTAACCGCCGCGCCAGCCACGAATATGCTTTCCTGGCGAAGTACGACGCGGGCCTGATGCTGCAAGGCACCGAAATTAAAAGCATCCGCGACGGCAATGTGAACATGCAGGATGGCTTCTGCATTTTCCACCCCGATGGTAGCTTATGGGTACATAACCTGAGTATTTCCAAGTACACGGAGGGCACCTACAACAACCACGAACCCACTCGCGAACGGAAGCTGTTGCTCACCAAGCGTGAGCTGAAGCAGCTAGCTGGCAAAAACCAAGAACAGGGCTTGACCATCGTACCCATCCGCCTGTTCGTGAACGACCGGGGCTTCGCGAAGCTGGAAATAGCCCTTGCGAAAGGTAAGAAGCTCTACGACAAGCGCGAAGACTTGAAAGCCAAAGATCAAAAACGCGAGATGGACCGCGCTCGGGACTATTAGTAGAAATGGGGAAAGGTGAAATTGTGAGTGGAAGTGCTGTGCACTAACTACAAAGAGCTAGCAACTTCGCAACTTTACGAACTCACAATCTCACTACTCACAATTTCACCATTTTGGAACACGGAATCTGCGCGCTGAGCGCTGTCCCCGTACGCGCCGAGCCAGCCGACCGGGCCGAGCAAGTGACGGAGCTAGCTTTTGGGGAATGCTACACTATTCTGCTGACCCAAGGCAATTGGTATCAAATCCGCGTGGCAGCCGATCAGTACGTAGGGTGGATATTTTACAACCAGCATCATCCCGTTACCCCTAGCTATTTTGCGGCCTGGCAGGCGCAGGATCATCCGCGCAGCCTCGATCTGGTGCAGCTTGTCAGCGACGCGACTACGCGCATTCCCGTGACGCTCGGCACGCGCTTGCCTTTTTTCGACGGTATGAACCTGCGAATAGGGGAGCAGCAGCTTTTTTACAACGGAGCCGCTACCAATCCGCAGAATGGGCACGGGCCGCACGGCAACCCCGAAAAACGGCTAGCGTTGCTGTTGAAGATAGGGCAGCTCTTTTTGAAAGCGCCGTACCGTTGGGGCGGTAAGTCGCTGTTCGGTATCGATTGTTCGGGGCTGATGCAGCAGCTCTACGGCCTGATTGGCTACCAGCTGCCGCGCGATGCCCGCCAGCAGATCGATCATGGTCACGTAGTACACTTTGTTTCGCAAACCCAGCCCGGCGACCTAGCTTTCTTTGATAATGCTGATGGTGCTATCGTGCACGTGGGCATGCTGCTCGACGACCAACAGATACTGCACGCCAGCGGAGAAGTACGCATTGACCCGCTCGATCATAATGGTATCTACAATCGGCAGCACCAAAAGTACACCCATAAGCTACGCCTGATCAAACGCGTATTATCGGAATAGTACCGAAACTAAGACGAATTGCCTATTGTTAATACGCTTAGAATCACTTAGCTTTCCGCTAGACCAGATTCTACCTGACCGAGCGTATGGACCAAAAAGTTCTTGTTTTGAATGGCGACTACACTGCCATTACGCTGTGCAGTGTGCAGAAAGCCTTTGTGCTGCTTTTCCTCGACAAAGCTGAAATGATTGCTAAGTCGGAGCACGGGTCGTTGCGCACCATCAGCCATGCTTACCCCAAACCTAGCATCATCCGGTTGCAACGCTACGTGCGCGTGCCCTACAAAGGCATTGCCCTGAGCCGCCACAACATCATGAAGCGTGACCATTTTGAGTGCCAGTACTGTGGCTCTACCAAGAATCTAACGCTTGACCACGTGCTACCCCGTTCGCGTGGTGGCGAGTCGTCCTGGACGAACTTGCTTACCGCTTGTGCCCGCTGCAACCACGCTAAAGGCCATAGAACTCCAAACGAGGCTGGCCTCACGGTTCGGCAACAGCCTAAGAAACCTACCTTATCCGGTTTTCTTAAGCTCAGTGCCGGTACCATCGACCAAAATTGGCACGACTACCTCAACTAAAAAAGCCACCCCGCAGGGTGGCTTTTTTATTGTTCGACGTTGTAGCGGCAGCTAGGCCTAATAAGCAGGGCTAGCTGTCGATACGTTTACTTGCTGCCCGATGAAGGCGAGCAGATCCTGGTTGAGACGGTCTTTTTCGGTCACGTTCAAACCGTGCGGTGCACCATCGTATTCGATGAACTGGGCCTGAGGAAGAAGTTGAGCCGTTTGCTCACCACCCGTCTCAATCGGTACGATCTTGTCGCTCGTGCCGTGAATGATGAGTGCGGGCACTTTGATAGTAGCGAGGTCCTGGCGGAAGTCAGTAGAAGCAAAGGCATAAATGCAATCCACAGTTGCTTTGGGTGTGGCTTGCAGAGCAATGCTCTGCGTCCAATCAAGGGTGGCTTGGCTTACAGAATGATCGAGCAAACCTACTCCGAAGAACTTCTTGCCGAAGTCGGCGAGGAAGTCAGCGCGGTCTTTCTTTACTCCTTCGATCATATCATCGAATATTGACTTGTCGACGCCACTTGGGTTGTCTTCCGTCTTCATCATGAAAGGCGTCACAGCGCTTACAAAAACTACCTTGGCTACACGAGCACCGTTGTGGCGACTCATATAGCGTGCAATTTCACCGCCGCCCATAGAGAAGCCTACTAGCGTTACATCCTGGAGGTCGAGTTCGTCCAATACTGCTTTCAGATCATCAGCAAAGGTGTCATAGTCGTAGCCGTCCCATGGCTTCGATGACTTGCCAAACCCGCGACGGTCGTAGGCAACAACGCGCAAATCGTGGCGGGGCAGCTCCAGTAGTTGGTGTTCCCACGATTGGCTATCGAGGGGCCACCCGTGAATAAGCACAACGGGTTTGCCTTGACCTAGGTCTTGGTAAAATATTTCGATGGGATGGCCCTGAGAGTCGGTACCAGCTTTGACAAAGTTCATAGTAGGTGTACAGAAAGTGGAGAGCAGCATATGCTGTGTCTTTGCTACATACTATTTCCCAACAGTTGAGTTGCCCACCTCGAGGGCGCTAGAGCCCATTTTGGCAAGTGGCCTTTCTATTAAACCTTATACTTGAGCGGTGAATAAGTGAAAATGCCAGACGAGCATTTAGTTGCTGCCAAAATTATGCACACGGTTAATCGACAGGCAGCAGATGAGCGAGTTATAGGGTTCAGGAAGCCCTAATCATTATATATAGTAGGCAG
>Ga0325401_1001362_pt1 | contig 20500 bp, 5 predicted proteins | sample PopdelMetagenome_FD_205666 | JGI IMG/M metagenome (GOLD analysis project Ga0325401, IMG submission 205666) | Populus deltoides microbial communities from Bellville, Georgia, United States - Xylem-PdKOR-R2 | ecosystem: Host-associated > Plants > Phyllosphere > Stem > Wood/Secondary xylem | place... | reverse complement strand
ATTTAATTGTAACAACTTTAAAATAAATTTTTATATTAAAAAAGAGATATAAAATGAAATATATCATATTTGTGCCCACTATTTCCATATCTTTCCTATCCTAAAACACTAAATAAACAGTACTATTTATATACTTTTTAAAGCACTCTTATTCTATGTGCCAAATAAAAAAGCACCCTTCATAGATCCCCGAGTATAATTGCTTTGATTCTCTGACGACATTAATTATGAATCTGCTTTTAATTTATAATTAGGCTAGAGAAGAAAGATCCAATTTATTATCACAAAAGGTAGGTGAAATGATAGACACACCCCGCAGGGCATCAGCAAGTTTTTTTTTTTTTTAATTTCTCTCTATAATATGTTAGCATAAAGCTCTACATGCACACACATGCACACCCGTCAAAAGGAAATCTAGGCACGAAAGGCATACATAGAACCCTAGCTAGCTAGCTGTCTTCATATTTTATTTTATTTTTAACGAACATCATTGCTTGTGAACAAGTTAAAGCAAAATGAAGGGAAAAGTTGGCCTAGCAAATTAAAAAATCAACAGGCTGAGTAAGTCTATGTTTTCTTCTTGTGCTGGACAGTTCATCTCCTCACTTGTACAAACCAAAAGGCCTTACTATAATGAACTTAATTTGCCTAACTTTTGAGAGGAAGAAATACACTAAAATTATACTAAGAAATTAAACATATATATACAAGAAAAGGGGTTGCAAAGATTGATTCACAGAGCATTGATCATCATGTTAAAAGGTGTTGCTTAGGTTTCTTCATCGATGGGTTTTACCTTTTTCTTTTTGCATATTCCACAGAAGTTAATTTGTTATGCCCCGGAAACATGATGGCATGGTACTTCGTTCTTTGTCTTGATTTGTTTCCTTTAAACCTGCATCGCCTACTAGGATATTCATATATAGAAGCTCAACTTAATTGTATAGAGATAAAGTTCCAATTTAATTAATTACTTTTAGTTTTAACAAGTAGGATATATATCTCTCGATCGGCCACTGTATTTGTATTTATATAGATGGTATTATTGGATATCAAAGTTTCTGTTATAGCAATACCATATCTATAACGACACCGTACAAATGTAGATATCTCAAGTTATGTTGAGTCGGATTTTAGATCGATTTTAATAATATTTATATTCTATCCATTATTTATTATTTATTAGGTAAAGATTGAAACTATATAAAAAAATCACTCTCTTTGAATTGGTATTCATCGAGTTTAAATTAAATGATGATACATAAATAAGATTTTTACTATAAAAAATCTAGATAAATATTCATATTGTACATTAATTAATTTCTTGTATTGATATGGGTATTCATTACCCAAGTATTATATATTATTTAAAGTCAAATCAAAGAGTAGAGTAATGCGTGTGCGTATAATACAAATATAAGTGTAATTCAAGTTAAGTTTTGTTAGAGTTTTACAATATTAATATTATATTTATTATTATTCATGGGGTAAAATATCTATATATAAAAAAAAACCACTCGTTTAATTTGTTTTGAGATGATATTTATCTTGCCGACGTTAAATCATATGATCCCAAGCATATCATATATATGCCAAAAAAACTTTAATCAAGATATTCCTATATATATATATGTGTATATATATATATATATATATATTATAGACGATTTTGCAAACACAGTGGCAAGTCATTCAGAAGGTGATGCATGAAACATGCATTGTCCACACACATAAACAACAATGTTACGTCTGAGAATCTTGTAGTCAGATCGATAGTCAGTAAGCTTGTCATTCATGAATATATCGTATAGATCTGGAGGAAAAAGGAAACAGAACAAATTTCTTGAGTTTTGGCTTTTACCTTGTGGATAGATTTATTTTTTTTGGTTTCTAATCATAGTTTTTAACCTAGCTAGCTAGCTAGCTAGCTAATACGAATTGATTAGCTAGGTCGAAAGTGCTGAAGGCCAGAAACGACAAAACAAGAGATCACAGTTTTTTTAATGGTAAGCTCATATGATGAGAGGAGAGACAAGGAAACATTGATTAAAGCGGAATAAAATCTCGAAGAAAAACATGATAAGTATGATTAATTTATAACCTCTTAGTTTTATATGAAATTCGTGCCCTACCATCCCCTCCGATGAAGTGCTTTTCTTTCTTGAGTCTCATATGGCATGATCTGTATTATCACAAGGATAAGGTGAGCCCTGAGGTGGTAATATTCCACCCATCACGTCCGGCCTAGTGGCGATTCCCCCACATGTCGAGTTATTATTAGCCCCTCGTCGAGCCAACCAGATCGCTTAGCTATAGTGACGTGGCATGCTTGGTGATTTGATTAGTGATTTTACATTAGCATGATCTTAGAAAGTGACATGGGAGCCACTCCAGCCGTCCTCTTGATTCTTGGATGGCAATTGTTGCGAGTGAAATTCAACAATTCTTGACTTGTAAAGAGGTTCTTGCTCTGCATAAACGAAGCATCAATGGACATGAAGGCCCCTTGATACGTGTTTATGGCCTTCGAGGTGCCTCGTGTAATCATTATTAACCTATGTTAATTATGCTCTGCTTTCTTTATATATTAATGCTCGGTCTCCTTCTAGAATATTTATTGCATGTAATCAAAGATTAGGTTTTTCACCACAAATTAATTAATTAATTATCAAAAAGAACAATACATGTCACACTACACATTCACACCAGCTATACTTTCACACCATACCATATCGATCCCACAACTAGAGGTACGTGTTCGAGTGCAATTTCTACTCCTACCAAAAAAAAAAAAAATCACATTATTATAATCCCTCAAAAGAAACTCGAGTCCGGTATGGTAGCGTTTTATATATTGATATGGAACGATTGTTTTTTAAAATTTATTTTTGATATGAGTATATCAAAACAATCTAAAATTATAAAAAAATTAATTTAAAATTTTAAAAATATTTTTTAAATACAAAAAGAAACATATTCTGATCCTTCAATACCAGAGACAATGCTTGCTTGTTTTGTTCGAAGATGTTGTCAAAATCCACCTCAAGGAAGCTGAAGTTAAAGGCGAGTCGGTAGTTGGATTTGTCAATGCAGTCTTTTTCATGTTGTTTTCCTTCCCGTATCGTTGTGTTATGTCATTTTCTTCCTATTAAAGTTTGAACTTAAGTTCTATTCACTTTACCTAAACAACTTCTAGCAGTAAAAAGTACTAACCCCACCATTCCAGAATACATATACAATGTATATATATACAAATACATTGTACGCATGCGCGTACACGCACACTTTACCAATAAAAATCTCGATCGTTTCTACTACTGTATTTATTTTTTTAAAAAAAAACAAAACCCTAAAACAATCCAAATTAACCTTATAAGGTATGATTGATGTGCACAAAAATGTTAATAGTAGGTATATGTTAACATTGAATGATGGAAAATTATTACACTGGATGGATTGGTGTAAGCAAAAAAATACGTTAAGAGTTAATTGTTAAAGTATTTTTTATTTATAAATGTATTAAAATAATATTTTTTATTTTAAAAAAATTACTTTTAATATTAGCATATTAAAATAATCTAAAAATATTAATTAAAAAAAATAAAAAATAAAAAATTATTTTTAAAATACAAAAATAAACAGCAAGATAAAATACAAGGACTGATGCCCATAAGCTGGCACTTCCATAGCACGCTGTTCTAAGCACAAAGTACACAAAGATTGTATTCAGATCTGGGGTTGCAATTATCAAGATGCTGATTCCTTTCAGTTTTCATGAGAGTTGATTACCCTAGGCAGTCCAAACCAGCGTGAAAAAAATATTATGTAATAGAGGGTTATTTTTTAAAATATTTTTAGTTTAAAAATATATTAAGATATTTTTTTTATTTTTTAAAATTTATTTTTAGCATTAATACATTAAAATGTTATAAAAAATTATTAAAAAAAAAAACCTAAATAATTTTTTTGAAAACCATAGCCGTGGCGGCCAAGACAAACAGGCTTTTAAGAGAAGTGAAAGATGCTTCCCTCTGGAAGTGCAAATCTCTAACTAGGTGCTGTGATGCAACTTGTTTGCAAGAAAGTGAAAAAGGCAATAATTGAACTACTGTAATTTAATTGCACTTGCAAACAAATAAACAAGAGAATCCTTCAGACTTGTCACTTTGCTGGGAACTAAGGCTTCAAAACAACAAACAATAGAGAGGTAGCAGAGGAGTCTTTCAGTGCTTTCCCTCAAGCTGTCATCCCCATCTACAGTACTCTTCTTCTTACATCTTCACACTGGCACACATGGATTAGCACTTCACGCGTCTTATGGACCCATAAAAAACCCCACCTGATCATCCCTCCCTTTCAAATAAATCAAAGGGAGGCCCCATAGTGCCTCTCATCTGATCTCAAAGCAGATACGCGATGCTTACATTCCGACAGCCATAGATATGAGAAAAACGTAATCTATAATAATTCATGTATGGGAGACAAAGGTATGGGCATACCTGTCATCAGAGGCGGAGGGATACACAAACCGGCGAAGCCATTGAGTATCTCATTTTTCTAAATATAGACAAAGTTTCCATTAACATGGTAAGAGAGATAAATTTCGAGGCATGTTTGTCTTTGGTGGAAAAGGTGAGATTGTGGTTGCAACTGTTGGGAAAAAGGTGCAAAGATTTGTGAAATCTTTCTTTCCTGTGCCTTTTTCTCTTCAACTTGGCATCTGTGTTTGATGGCTTCTGTTATAAATGAAAGAGCACAAAAAGGAGAACCAAAAGAAAGTCATAACAAGTAGGCAGTCTTCATACGGATTCTTAAAACTGAATATTGGTTGACTCAGCCACCCAAAATCCTCACCTTTAAATTCTCCCCCCAACCCTTGGCTCCTCCATACCACTTCTTTTGCTCTTTTTGCATACAAACGTGAAAGAAAACCAGCTTAATCACCTTTCTTTCCTCAACTTTCCAACTGAAAAAATAAATGAGATATCCACCTGTGAGTATCCTCAAGCAAACCAATATGCTTTTCGTAAGAAGCTTCTTGATTTTGTTCCTGAGCTGCATGACCATAACAATAAACCTTTGTTTTTCCAGCAACCCTTCTTCGTTGAGAACCCTCTCCGTTGACGGGCATTTCAGCTTTGATGAAGTTCACCATGCAGCCAAAGACTTCGGCAATAGGTTTCAGCTACTCCCTTTGGCAGTACTATATCCAAAGTCTGTTTCTGATATTGCCACTACGATAAGGCATATTTGGCAGATGGGTCCTGATTCAGAGCTGACAGTTGCAGCTAGAGGCCACAGCCACTCACTCCAGGGTCAGGCACAAGCCCACCAAGGAGTTGTAATCAATATGGAATCACTCCAAGTTCATAAAATGCATGTTTACAGTGGAAACTATCCATATGTGGATGCCTCTGGCGGTGAGTTGTGGATAGATATCCTGCGTGAATGCCTCAAGTATGGGTTAGCTCCAAAATCATGGACAGACTACTTACATTTAACTGTTGGCGGTACTTTGTCTAATGCTGGGGTTAGTGGGCAGGCGTTTCGGCATGGCCCTCAGATCAGTAATGTCAATCAGATGGAAGTTGTTACAGGTTCGTTCGAGTAAAATTAGTAAAATAGCGAAAAAAAGATTTTTTTTTTGTTTTTTTTTTTTTTTTTAGGAGAAGGGAGAAAAAACAAAAACACAGTAGGCAACACACATGGATGATTTGCATCTAGGCAAATGGGACCAGGGTCAAGTGAAGTATTCATGGCATTGTCCTTGCTATGCATGCTGTGCTAGACCTTGCTCCCACCAAAGATATTTCGACCATTGCCAATAATTTGATGTTCAAGTACAAAAATTAGAGTGTACGAGCACACACAAACATGCAAGCATGGCATGAAAAAAAATATCATGTGCATCTCACAAATCTTCTGTAAAATAACTGGAACTCCGTGCAGGAAAGGGAGAAGTATTAAATTGCTCGGAGAAGCAGAATAGTGACCTATTTCACGGCGTTCTTGGAGGACTTGGTCAGTTTGGCATCATAACACGGGCAAGAATATCCTTGGAACCAGCACCTGATATGGTAAAATTATAGCCAATGGGTCCACGTAGAAGTTTTACTAAATCAAAGCAAGATAATGAAATAATGCCTCTAGCAGTAAGTTTCGTTTCTCACATCACAATTTCATATTTTGAATAGGTGAAATGGATTAGAGTTCTCTACTCGGACTTCACGACATTTGTCACAGACCAAGAGCGTTTAATAGGTGCAGAAAGCACATTCGACTACATTGAAGGATTTGTGATAATTAACAGGACTTCTCTCCTGAATAACTGGAGGTCATCTTTCGATCCTCAAGACCCAGTTCAAGCTAGCCAGTTTCAATCGGATGGAAGAACTCTATACTGCTTAGAATTGGCCAAATACTTCAACCGAGACAGGATAGATGCACTAAATGAGGTGAGCCACATGGTCCATTATCTTCTGGTTTTCATATATCAGTAAACTAATTAGGAAATCACAAACTAATTAATAAAATGGCATTTACTCACAGATCCATTTTTTATCATGCAGGAAGTTGGGAATTTGTTGTCTCAACTAAGTTATATGGCATCAACACTTTTCCTAACAGAAGTTTCATACTTGGAATTCTTGGATAGAGTTCATGTGTCTGAGGTCAAGCTACGGTCTAAGGGCTTGTGGGAAGTTCCGCATCCATGGCTCAATCTTCTTATCCCCAAAAGCAAAATAAACGATTTTGCCGATGAAGTCTTTGGCAACATCCTAACAGACACGAGCAACGGTCCAATCCTTATCTACCCAGTTAACAAATCAAAGTAACAGTTTGACAAAAGAATTAATTTCAATTTTGTGATTTCTCCAAGTTTTGTTGACTGATTGACTTACTGATTCTGATTTCAGATGGGACAACAGAACTTCTGCTGTTCTTCCAGAGGAAGATATTTTCTATTTAGTGGCTTTCCTTAACTCTGCAATGCCCTCGTCCATGGGAACTGATGGCTTAGAACATATCTTAACTCAGAATAAAAGAATTCTAGAATTTTGTGAAACAGCACGCCTTGGGATGAAGCAATATCTGCCCCACTACAATACACAGGGAGAATGGAGAGCCCACTTTGGCCCACGATGGGAGGTTTTTGCCCAGAGAAAATCTACTTACGACCCCCTGGCAATACTTGCTCCTGGCCAGAGAATATTTCAAAAGGGAATATCTTTCTCATGACACTAGCCATATACGTATCTTAAAAGGAAAAAAGCCCTTGTGGCATGTGAGGGGGATGCCTTAACCCGAGTAAATAGATAACTATCATGGTCTCCTGTCTTCTCATATACAGCAAGTGTAACTAGAAGGGTGCAGGGGCTAGTTGAATTTTTTTTCCATCAAACAAGCCAAACATTTCCAATATGAACTATTATTTATAGTAAAAGGCACTGAAAACAGTAGCCGTAGACGAAATGTATATAGTAATCATTTTGCAATTAAGTGTCGGTTATTCCTACAGTGAATCTAATTCTAAAGACAACAGTGATATCTTTTCTTGCAAGAAGAGTTAGCTGATGTATGACAAAAGAAGAGCCAGGTCCCATTGCTCCAAATGTTTAAAGCAAAGAGAACCAATAAGAGAGTAAAAGGACTATAAACAGTAGATAGTATAGTGGTCTATCATGGACATACCTCAGACGTCTCAAACCCCTTTTGCAGCATTCAGTCTACACCAATGACAGAATGCCATATAGCAGTGCGAAACTGTTCTACAGCCATTGCCGTCTTAGGTGCAATACTGCAATCCAGGGGCAAAAGATTCAAGCAGGGTGAGTAGCGAGAGAAAAAAGCGAAAAACCTGAACAAGTCAAGTTTCTTTTTTTGGGATCGTTCTGGAGAGAACAATCACAAATAAATATCATTAAACAGGATCCTCCACATGATTATTCAGCCATAAACTTGAATTATTGGCAGCCAAGCACAAAAAAAATTATTTGTTTTCAGAAGAGTGCGTTGTACAAGGTTGACCCGTAATGAACCGTAATAACAATTTGAAAAACAAAAAGAAAACAATTATCATAAATAACATCAGAAAATGCTAAGAGTTTACTATTAGTGTTGTCCAATAGACCTGTCTCATACACGCAGGTAAAGGATCCTCAATACATATCTTGCCAAGGATGTGGGATTGAAACCTGATATACTTATCCTTTAGTTCCCTAAAACTGAGCGAGGCTTGTACTTTAATGGTCCTACAAATCATTTGCCATGATTCTCTAATCCTTGCTTTCTCAATGAATGTTAGTGTGATGAATCTTTCCCATTTTCATTTTATATTCAACCAACGTCAGCCACAGAGAAAAGATCTAATGAGAAAAGCAAACTCAAAAGGGAGCAACATGCTGTTTACAGATTCTAACATATCAACATGTCAGACTATTAGGCAAAACTCTCAATGGTTCATGCAGTTCATTCTCTGCGTAATCACTGTACTTGCATATTCAAGCAAAAAGTTGCTAGGCAGACATGGACATCTCCATAATTTTATAGGTCCAGAATGCCTGCTTTAGTTTTTCAAAAACACTCAACCAACCGATGACACTAGTAAAATTACAGTAGCTACAGAATAAAGTGAATCTCTAATTTTCCATTGAACACTATAGACCTTTAATATATAATACTTGCACTATAAGGAGCCAACCTTTAATACGGCATGCATGTGACGGGAGTTGACATATCAAATAAACTATTTAAATCTTTCATGATGCAAGCAATTTACATTACCACTTAACTAGAAGTTACAGATTTAAGATTCTATAAGAAAATTACAAATTGTCAACAATAAAATGCCAAGACATACCATAGATAGAATACAGTTTCTTTGCTACTTCAAATCAAGCATTTCATCAGTGAAAACTTGACCTACATGGTGCCCATTACTATGCAACAGTTATTCATAATAACAATCCAGAAAACAAAAAACAAACAAGTTGTGCAACTTCTCTCTGAACTCAAGAACTGAAATCAAGTAGTAAAGACTGCCCAGTGAAAGAGATAACATTAGCCAGTGGTCAATGGAATATGTATAGCCACCGTGGTGAGCTTTTTTTATTTTCTAAATTTAGGGCTGTGTTTGGTCCCAAATCCAATAATGACATTATGGCACAGTACTACTAACTATACATCTAAGTTCCTGTTTTATGGGTTATTCCAATAAGTTTCTGTTGGAAATTGCACAGAAAACCAATACCTTCGGATTTATTCATCTTGTTAACATTGAAATGCTAATTGAGCACCTATAAGCACAAATATTTGCTAACTGAGTAGCAAGCACACCGAGTTTTTTTGTTTCCATAAAATTCTATTGGAACAGTGAAAACAGATTCATAGAAAATTACAAAAAGGATAATCTTTCACCATGAAAATACAACACCTGGGCACTACTGAGTACTAGTATTTTTCTTCAAAAAAAAAAAAATACACACAGCATGTCATGTTTCCCAGTTCTTTTCTTCATATTACAATAAAATCTAAAGTTTGGAATACTGTATGTATTCTTCCATGTTCCATCTAAGATGGTGGCTCCTGACAATCTACTACTAATTAAAAGCATATCATTCAACATCATTTCTTGAATTTTTTAATTCATAAAGCATATATTTAGAGCTGTACCTGGCTTGTAAGAGGTTGCATTATTCAATTTCAAATCACTTTGACAGAGCACCTATCCAAAGTAGCAGTTACTGCCAAATTTTCTTATGACCTTCCAAGTCCACAGAAAAGTTTTGGTGGCGATATAAACATCAACATGTGTCTACCAACTGCAAAAGGACAAGTTCTGTTTTTGCTTATCCTGGAATAAGAAAAATGGCACAAGTAGAACTTATGCATTCCCTTAAATAAATAGTATCTACAGGAGCTACAGTTCAACAGCTCATCAACAATAGAATATGAAAATATAAAACATCAGTAAAATTGTCAATTGAGGAGGGAAATACATAGAAATTAAAACTTAAACAGGTTTTCAGCAATTCAATCCACAGAACTAAAATTTGAAACCTTAGCAAGGCTACTGAGAATTTGAAAGTGAAGATCTATAAGAATAAGCATATGAAATGAATGGGATAGAGGAATGAAAAAGATAGTCATCTGATATAGCTATTAAATTGCTGAAAATGTTACCGAGATATGCACTCAATACAAGCATATGAATAAAGAAAACACGTCATAATGTCTTCTATAAATCTGAAAAGATACATAAAAAACAACATCTGTAAGCTAGCATCATTTTAACATATAGACTTCATCAAGGAAACACCAAGCATAACACATCTCAATGTGCAGATTAAACAGCTAAACCACAGAACAACAATAGCATAAATGACAAAATTATGTGATGTGACATAGAATCAACTAGCATAAGCCACACTTAGGCCACCACTACTCATCTAAGCTCAAACACAAACTGCTTTCAAGAATATTCGTTGTTGAGTTCTATTCCTTAGGGGTAAGAGTTGAATCATTCCACATTTACATGTTTCTATGCTAACAAGAAAATATGCGGAGATATTCTGAATTTTCTTTTAAAAAAGATCAATATATTTCCATTACGTAAAAAAAGATTGATCTTTTATTTCCCCTTCTTTATACTAATGAAGTGGCACTGAAGAAACACATCTAAAAATATAATTGGTAAAGGACCTTTTTGGTCTTTTTTTTAAGGCGAGAGCTTTTTATGTTATTAAAAAAGGAACAGAAATTCAAAAATGATTAAACCAAAAAACCTAATCTGTTGAGATCTTTACTGTAGGGAGAGAGTGAAGAATATTACTTAATACATTGATTTAAGTGCCTTGTGATAAACCGAGCACAAAACAAGTTCCATATCAGTGTAAAGAATATAAATGTTGACAAGCATGACTTTAGACAAATGCACGTTGAAAGAATTGGCAAGGTTTATATCTTTAAGGTGCAAAATAAATTAGGCAATACTGGATGCTTCAATCTAATACAGGTTAAGACCCAATGTTTTCCCTGTAAATCCAACATAAATTTGGGTTTATGTAGATCACTATACAATTTCAGAAGAAGAGAATGCCTCTCATTTTAGTTCTATAAGTTCTTTTACACTAAGAAAAACTGTTTCATATTAGGAAAGCTAACTATTTTAAAAGCCTGAAAAAAGCCTTCTGATTGATGAAGTTTCCAATGCAAGGGAAAACCATTTTCCAAAGTGTCACTGGTTTAATTCCAGAACCAAACACAAATGTTCTCTAACTGGGCCCTGATATGGCAGGATCAAGCAACTGTGGAGAGCTCAACTTGTCCCAGTTGCATTTTTGGAAAACTTAGCAACTGTGGAGAGCTCAACTTGTCCCAGTTGCATTTTTGGAAAACTTGTCCAATCAACTTCAAATGTCAGGCCAGCTTATCAGAGAAAGATAAATAAACCCAACCAAGAACATATCTGCGGTACAACCAGACCTGGACAAATGGAAAGTAAGCTCTCTCGTGGATATCAGCCATGGACAAGACATGACCTAATTTGTCCAATTTCAAAGAATGATAAACTTTGGCGGTCGAGTAGAATCAAGATAAAAGCAGGGAGGACGGGGTGATTCATGCAATCACAATGCACCAGCCTCTTGTGATACCAAGACGCACACTACAGCTTTGCTAAAAAAAAACGGTGCCAACCAGTTACAAAGCATTAAAGATGTTCTAATTACCTTTGAAGTTAAGCCAATAAACCCCTAGCATTCTGCTTCTTGTCTCCCTTCATTGTTTCTGTTAACCAAGACTCAACTTAACTAGCAAATCCCAATTAATCATTGAAAAAACAAGATTCTTCCTCTTCCTCTTATAATAGAATGATCTGCTTTGAGAATCTGAAACCCAAATTCCATTGACGCTTAATAAGAGCTCTCTGTTGTTCCCCACTAAGCCATTTGACAATTTGAAGTGCAATACTTAATCAAAGGTAAATCAATTTTACTTGACCAATATCATCCAAGAAATACAGAGGACCATTCAACATATGAGACAGCCGAATCGAAACATAGTCCCAACTCTTAAAAAACTTAGTAGCAAAGACAATTTTTATCAAGATAACAAGGATTGGCATCTGCTAAGAAATTTAACAAGAACAACCAACAACACCCTCCTAAACAGACTACAACACCCATATTATAGCTCATATTCGCAAAAACAAACATCTCAATCTCCAGAAAAACAAACCCCAAGAAGCTCTTTTTAATGCATACAGCATGGGAAAAGACATAATGCCCGAAGAAAATAAACTCAAAACAACAACCCTCAACATATTTGTTTCCCTGCATTGTCCTGTCCTACATTACATCAATTCTTGCACAAAAAGCAGCACAACATGATCACTTTAAAAATAAAAAACCCAGAAAAAAAAAAAAAAACAAGAACTAACATGAAGAAGGACCTGTGATCAGATGTTGAGCTAAATGCAATTCCATTGGTCTCTTTCTCTGCAACCCATCTTTCATTTCACAAAACCAACTCCGTCCACGGTCACGGCTCATCACAGCTAACTAGAATATAAGTTTGACAAAGGTTGTCGGTGTAGCCCAGTTACTGTCTTGGGTAACATTGGACTGGGCCTTCGATTGAGATTTTGTCCTGGTTTTTTTTAGTTATAATTTTTTTATTGAGACCCATCTAGCTTTTTTTGCATTTTGGAGGACAAGCCCATTAAACGCTTAAAAGAATTATTTTCATATATTTAAAAATATATATTTATCTTTATATCTTCTATATAAAATATATTTATATCTATTTTATATTATCTTTTTATTATAAAACATTAACGGAAACGCAATCATAGTCTTCATGGTTGGTGTGTCTCACTTTTGTTATAGTCATGGTGTAACATCCCCTCTCTTTTCAATACAATTACATCTATTTTTTATTATCTTATACATAAAAATTTAGGTAAATTATATATATATATATAAGGAGGAAAATCCCAACAAAATCCCAATAGTTTTATTACACAATTTATTATATCTCTTATTAAAAAATTTATTCACGTTATCTATTTTTAAGTTTTTTTAAAAAATACAATTATTTTTTCGATATAATACTTGGTAGCTCAATGACTTTATAAAATAGAGGTCCTTGAAGAAGATTACATCGAACATAAAATTAAAAATTAAATCATATTAAATATTTTCATCATTCTAGTTACTAACATTTAACAATTATATCATCAAAACTAATTTCATAAGTTTTTTTTTAAGAACATTAATCTTGTATTAATTTCCAACACCTTATGTTTTTTATTATTTCTCCGATAAATTTTTTTCCCATCATTTTATTTATTACATTATCATCTTTACATCATAATAAATATTTTATTTGTAATCTAATTTAACTTGTCACTCGACTTATTCCTTACAACTTTAAAATTATATGGTCTCCATCAAACACTTTGATACAATATCCCTTTTTCACATCTAAGTTATTCAACTACTATTTTCACTTCATGAATATATTCAATTTATATTAATATTATTATTTCACAACTCAAAGAATTTACCCCATAATCCATTTCCTAAACACTTATAAATTATATGATTTTTTTTCCTCTCTCCACCACCTTTAATAAATATTGTAACTCATTACTTAAACATGTCTAATTCACATGATTATTTAATTAATGTCAGCCTTTTGTTTTCCTGACATTTATTTTATATATAATACATTGTACTTTATTCCATATAGCATCTTTGTTATGTTAAAAAATTTTCCCGATTTATTATTCATTTTTTTTTATTTCATGTCCATTTATATTATTTATAATTTATGAAATAACCTTCCATTACTTTTACACGTATAAGGCATGCTCAAATCATCTTTATTTTTTGTTAAACTTTATCGATATAGCTAATTAAATACTTTCTCATTAACCTATCAACGCATCTAAACTTATATATACCTTGCTCCATTACATGCTATTGTTAATACCAAATACATGATCGACTACACGACACGATATTGTGAGATATCTATAAATTTATTTAATATCAAATACAATCAGCTTTATACATAATTATTATTTGTTATTATCTCTTCTATATATATTTATCACATCAATTACTAAATTGATAATTTTTTGTTTTACATTTAACCTTACAAATTAGTACAATTATCACAATTTAAAAACATGTCAATGCCTTATCTAGCTCAAATTGGGCATTTATTCTGTTACTAAATTAACTGATTTTTTAAATCGCTTATTTATCAAGGCACTAGTTCTATTAACTAGGGTAACTAGTTTCTTCGTTTGCCTATTAACTAAGACATTAGTTTTATTGATCAAGGCAACTAGTTTCTCTGATTGTCTATTAATCAGTGCACTAGTCCATTAATCATGATAACTAGTTTCTCCAATAGCCATTAACCAGGACACTAGTCTTCTTAACCATGATAACTAGTTTCACACATATTAATATAAAAATAAAAACATACCATATTTAACGTATTTTTTCATTACTTGACATAATAAATTTGTTCAATAAGGTGTCAAAGTGTCAAGCATCTTTTCCACAATAATATCTATTCATATGTCAATTACCTCACATGTTAACTATTTTAAAGTTCTCGTCATATATATTTGTCCCAACATTAATTTTCATCGTAGTGGTCTTATACAAATTACACATGAATTTTATTGTTTCTATTAGTAATAGATCATGCATCAGATCCTATCAATGCGGTCAATAATAACTCTTGCATAGCAATTTTGTTGTTGCGGCCAAAAGTAAAACGTACAAGGGTTTTCCGTCGTTGCAGTCAAAAGTAATATAAAAAAGGTTTTTTCTCCATTGCGGCAAATTACATCTCATAATGCACTATACATTATCGCTTATACGATTAACTACAAATTACATATCAATTTCTACCTCGAAAGTATACGCCTTCCATTAACAATGACAACAACAATATAATGTATAGTTTAATTACCACTGTAGTTTTAATAATTATAAAAACATGTATAAATAATTAAAAAGACAATGGAGGGTTGTTTCCTTATCTTAACTCTTGTTATCCGAGCTCTTGATAAGTTGAGTTTCGCTTTGATCGCTTCTCCTTCAAGTTCCAAGCAATAATCATAACATTCACATCATTATCTTAAAATTTATTTGTAGAAATTTTTATATCATACATCTAAAAATTCAAACAATTATTTTTTTCTCTTGTTACACTTCAAACATCAATTTTCCATTACACTCGACAAAATCAATATTTATGTTATTCATTTAAATCCTCACTCAAGTTTTCACTTCATCATAATTTCCAATTCAATGGTAATTACATTACAAACAATTATTTAACAATTAATATGAAATTTCCCACACTTCCATGATTTCATATTTACTATTAACACACATCAACCATTTCAATTTTAACAAATCTAACAACTTTGCCCCATAAAATCAATTTAACATAAAATGCTCCCTCATTCCCACTTTGTATTTTTCATTTCTCTATTTCATCCACTAATTTAATTTATTTCTCTTTAAAGTTTCTACCAATTATTTTAAATATAAAAATAGCACCAATTTAACCAAGAAATCACCATGATTATTGTTGTTGTTGTTGTTATTATTATCATTATCATAAAAATAGCACCAATTTAACCAAGAAATCACCATGATTATTGTTATTGTTGTTATTATTATCATTATCGTTATTTAATTATTCAATACCAAAACACAATACATATATTTTCATTCCTACAATCATTTTCACAACATAAATTCCATGTTATCACCCATATTTCTCCACAATTTACTCATTTCTTACATATTACTCCCCCTCTTTATATATAATCTTCATATCACTCAAATTGATTTAATTTCTTAAAAATTCTTCTATGATAAACTTCATTCTTTCTCCTTTCATTAATTTTTATTGTATTCTTTACATTTTCATCGTAAACACACACCACCAACATTAACATGTTTTTTTTTTTCATTTTCATCTCATAAACCCAACAATAATAATTCATACAGCAACAAATTTTATATTAAATCGCCATCCATACATTTATACATATCAATTATATCTAAATAACAACAATTACATTAACTAAACTGATCTTCTACTATTTGTTTCATAGTCGGCCACGTAGCTCTCAATTTCACCTGAATTTATTTAAAATTCTTCCACCATATTACATCCATTATAACCTCCTACATCTAATTTATTCAATTACGAGGAAATCACATTTTCCTCGAATTTTCACCAAATCCTAACTCAAAAATTTCTCAACTCTAAAAATTACTTAAATCCTACTAAAACTTGTATAAATGAGTTCTAGTCTCCGGTCAATAATTTGAGCTTCAAAATGTAACAAGTCGATTTTTCCCCAAATTTCTTTCTTCTTCCTTCTCTTTCCTTGCCTTTTTCGTCTCTACCATTTTTGAGAAAGTAGCACATTTGTGGAAAGGGGGACATTTTCCCCAAAATTTCACCAAGAATCCTGGCTCAAAAAGCAGCTTTCTTTCCTATCCACTTCGAAATTTACGTCAGTTTCTTCCTCTACGTGCTCTCCTTTTTTGTAAGAAAAACCAAAGACACGAGGAGCTTTGTGTGAATACAGAGGGTCAAATTCGGTGTTTCCGTGTTTTTTCTTTCTTTCTTTCTTTCTTTTTTTTTTTTTGTCGGAGGAAGCTGACAAACAAAGGTTGTTTCGCTTTTCCTTCTTCTTTCGAGTTTACCTGCTATTTGCCCACGTTTGACTGGGTTTGGTTTTGATTAGCTGGCCAAAGTTCAAGACTTTGTTTTCAAAGTTGGGATCTTTTTAGCATTTCTTGGTTATATCTCATGTCGGTTTTCTTGATAGATGTTGCTTATGCCATAAAAATCTCGTGTGGCGAAAACCATTTTGCATCTTCTTCTGTCGTGTTATAGATGGTCAGTGGATTGTCTTGATTTAGCCAACAAAGCCCACCTATAAAATTGTGGTTGTTAGGGTTATTTGCTGATTTGAGCTTTTATAGTTGCTTGAGGGAATAGGGATGGAACCCTTTTATCAATTAAAATTAGATTGTTTCAAAATCCATTGAAAATTTAGTTTCTTCAGAATCAGTGAATTAAAGACTAGAATTTTGCATTTGAAGCTGAGGATATATCACCAAGAAAGGTTTTTGTGGTGGTATAAGTACTAGTTGTTGTATTCTTTCTTTTATTGGTTTATTGAAGTTCTTGAAGCTTATAGTAATTGAAGGAGAGGGGGGAATAGTTGAAAATACAGAAGAAATGAATCACGTTGTGGATTCAAATGGGCCTGTTCAAAACTTAAATGGGGTTTTGGAAGAGAAGCTTGATGAGCTTCGTGCTCTGATAGGCAAAGCAGAAGGTGATCCGTTGAGGATTGTTGGCATTGGGGCAGGTGCTTGGGGTAGTGTGTTTACTGCCTTATTGCAAGAGAGTTATGGTCATCTGAGAGATAAGGTTCTGATAAGGATATGGAGGAGGCCTGGTAGATCGGTTGACAGGGCCACGGCTGAGCATTTATTTGAAGTTATCAATTCAAGGGAAGATGTGTTAAGGAGATTAATTAGACGTTGTGCTTATTTAAAGTATGTTGAGGCAAGATTAGGTGATAGGATTTTACATGCAGATGTGATTTTAAAAGATGGATTTTGCTTGAATATGATAGACACCCCACTTTGCCCATTGAAGGTTGTGACCAATTTACAGGAGGCTGTTTGGGATGCTGATATTGTTATTAATGGATTGCCGTCAACTGAAACCTGTGAAGTATTCGAGGAAATTAGTAGGTATTGGAAGGAGAGGATTACAATGCCAATTATCATCTCTTTGGCAAAAGGTGTAGAGGCTGAGTTGGAGCCAGAGCCACGCATAATAACCCCCACCCAAATGATCAACCGTGCAAGTAAGATTACTTCTCTTAGTTTTTTCCCCTAGTAATCATGCGATAGTTCTTTATTTAATGCCAACCTTTCACACATCATAATTGTTGACATTGTGCCTTGCAGCTGGAGTTCCGATGGAAAACATTCTCTATCTCGGAGGACCTAATATCGCGTCAGAGATTTACAATAAGGAATATGCTAATGCTCGGATTTGTGGAGCAGAAAAGTGGAGGAAACCGTTGGCAAAATTTTTGAGGCAGCCGCACTTTGTAGTGTGGGATAATGGTGATCTCGTTACTCATGAAGTTATGGGTGGTTTAAAAAATGTCTATGCAATTGGAGCTGGTAAGCCTTAATTTCATTAACTCTTAATTCCGATATTGTAACACTATTAGATGATATTATTCATATCTCAAGTAGTTGATGCTTGAGCTCCATGCTCAACAATTAAGTAATGATTGGCATCAAGGATCTGTATGTTCTCAATGACACATAATTTATCATGCCAGAAAGTACTTTTATATCAGCTTTCTGGTGTACATTGCTTCATGCATCTTGAAGTTTCCATATGAAATGAATCTAAATCACCAATGAATTTAGACATTTTTCATGTGGTAATGGTTTTTGTCACAGAAAATTAACTCAAGAACTTGACTGTTTTGTCATTGTAATTATTGAGCCAGGCATAGTGTTTAGATCCACCATTCGTGTTATCTTAAAGCATTAGTTTGTTTATATGCACCTACTTCCTCTTTGATTTTGAGTCTTCAATCTGAAAATTTAACTCTTGATTTTGATTCTATAGGGATGGTAGCAGCTCTGACCAATGAGAGTGCAACCAGTAAATCAGTGTACTTTGCCCACTGCACATCAGAGATGATATTTATTACACATTTGTTGACCGAAGAACCAGAAAAACTTGCTGGCCCCTTGTTAGCCGACACCTATGTAACCTTACTGAAAGGTCGTAATGCATGGTATGGTCAAAAGCTGGCCAAGGGGGAGCTGAGTCTTGAAATGGGAGACAGCATCAAGGGCAAAGGAATGATTCAGGTAATCTTTGCTACTCATAGACATGGTCAATGAAGATTCTCAAGCTTATTGGACTTGCATCATATTAGAAGTTGTCTGCAACAGAATTTTTTCTGAGAAAACTTAACTGGTCAATTATTTTTTATCACCATTTTAAAGATCATGTGTTTTTTATATTTACTGGATAGCATGCTCCAGTAGGGTGAAAATTCAGAACCGCCAATTTGATTGAAATCTATGCATGATGTAGTCATCCAATACATAATATGAGAGGATTATAATAGATGCTTCTTAACTTGCATTTACAAATTTGTGGTTTGTAGGGGAGGGAGAATATCTGAGTGATGATACCTCCATTACTCGGAGGCTGTTGACCTGTTAAAAATTGAATTTGAAAACTATCATCAGTTTTAAACAATTACTCGGAGCTAAAAATAACTGTGGCTTCAGTGCTTGTGATCATAAAAAATATGCCCTCGTACAAAACCAACTGGTTCGCTTGAGATGTTTATTGCTTTTGCTAGTCGGTTTTGTCCTTTCAGCAGTGTATTATTTGGTTTTAACCTTGCACAACCAGATCCACCTTTTATATTTCTTACTTTCTTTAGATCAGCGTGTTAAGCCCACCCTTTTGATTTGCAGGGTGTTTCAGCAGTGAAAGCATTTTACGAGCTGCTAAGTCAGTCCTCCATAAGCGTCCTACATCCTGACAAAAACAAACCTGTAGCTCCAGTTGAGCTATGCCCCATATTGAAGATGCTATATAGAATACTTATAACAAGGTATGTGGCTTTGTTCTATAATCGCACACGGTTTCTCTTCACACTTGCACTTGGATGCTCACCATTTGTCTGGATCCATGTGTTTCATTATGCATTCTGATACTTTTCATGTGCTTGAACATTCAGGGAGTTCACAGTGCAGGCCATTCTTCAAGCATTAAGGGATGAAACAATGAACGACCCAAGAGATCGCATCGAGATTGCGCAAACCCATGTTTTCTACAGACCAGCACTCCTTGGTCAGAAACCTTGACAGCTTGTGCTGCCTCCTCTCTTATGCTTTTTTGTCACTCCTCAGTGGATGTAAAAGTAACAAGTTAGATTCCACTAGCTAGTTCCTAAGCTTAGTAGATAAATTCTTAGGATGAGAAGGTTGTGTTCTGTGTATTAGAGTTGTTAACTTATGCAATTTTGTATCAATTCCCTCATTTTGTTGAATTCTGACTTCATTGATGACAATGAACAAAGACTTGTTGCATTTTATTTCTCAAGACTCTGTGAGATGCTTGTTTGACTAAGAAATCTTTGCGTTCTGTCATCATGAAAAAAAAACTTTCAAGTCAATCATATCTAACTTGCTAAATTACATGGCTTATATACTGATTGGATGCATTTAAAATTATCATATTGATTTTTTTTTTATAGTTTTTATATTTTAATATTAAAAATAAAAAAATTATTTTAATATATTTTCAAATAAAAAGTGGATCATAATACTAAAAACAAATTGCTTTTATACTTGGGGAAGTAAAAAAATATGTCCAAGTATTT
>Ga0325401_1001361_pt1 | contig 20507 bp, 20 predicted proteins | sample PopdelMetagenome_FD_205666 | JGI IMG/M metagenome (GOLD analysis project Ga0325401, IMG submission 205666) | Populus deltoides microbial communities from Bellville, Georgia, United States - Xylem-PdKOR-R2 | ecosystem: Host-associated > Plants > Phyllosphere > Stem > Wood/Secondary xylem | place... | reverse complement strand
ACATGTGAGGAATTAGAAAAGACTCAACAACAATTTCTTGAGTTCTATTTCGATTCTTGATGTCAAGAATCAATTGGAGGGATATAGTATTGTTACAATCATTCCATTAAGCAGATTAAGCAACATACATGTGTAGAAGTAGCAGTGCAGGAACAAATGAGATTAAACATATGGATCATGAGTTTACAAGTTGGTTAATGGTAGTTAGTAGTTAGTTAAAGTTAGTTACTGGAAAGGGATAACTAGTTGCAACAATAGCTTTTACTGCATTCTATAAATAAGAATAATGTGAATAACATGAGATAAGTAATAATAAAACAGTGTATTTTTTTTCTCTATCCACTTCTCTGATTTTCTTTTTCTCTTTTCTCTCAATTTCTTTCCTTGTTAAGCCATTAGCTTAACATATTCTTTAATAAAAAAAAGTGCAGTTAATTAGCAAATAAATAACTAATTCGTGAAATTCAACAAAAGGTTGTCATAATCAAGTGAACTTGAAACTCTTGTTATCTAAACAAAATTATCAAGAAAAAAAGAAAAAAAATATAATGTCCTAAGTTTGAAGCTTAATAGGGTGAGCACATCAATGGTGACCATACGAGCTCCAAATTCAACATCGATGGTGAGATCATGAATGGGGTGGAATTTTTTGTCAGTGAATTACAAGAGTAGACATGACTTCTCAATGCCTATAATTCAAATCCCAATTAAGACTAAAAAGAAAAATTTAAAAAAAGAAAAGCAAGTAAAGGAGAAAAAAGAACTAACCTATATCACTGATGATTATATAGTTGAAGAGACATTATCGTCTTTATCTTCTATCTAAAAAAGAAAAGGAGTTTTGTTTTATTTTTTTTTATTGTTAACAATTAGGGCTTAACGCTCAAATTAAATTAATCAAGGCAACGTTGATCCAATCAGGTCATAGTACAAAATCAAGAATAAACCCATAGACGGGTCATCAATAATCCCGTAATCCCTATTGAGAGGACTCGTTAAGCCAAAATTTGCTAACCATTCAGCTACTGCAGTAGCTTCTCGAAAAATATGTTGACGCTTGACTTCCCATTCCCTCTCCAGAATCGCATTCACTTTATTAATTAAAGCGTAGTTTGCATCCACTTCGACAATGTTCTTTGTAATCAAGTGCATTACTAACAACGAGTTAGATTCCAAAATGATTTTTCGTAATCCAAGGGAATAAGCAAGTTCCAACCAAGTAATTACTACGCATAACTTAGCCTAGACCAAAGAACACATACCTATGTTGATAGCAAACCCTTAATCCAAGACTCCATACTATCCTGCAACAGTCCTCTGATGCCTGCAAATCCTATCTTGTTGTACTACATTCATCCATATTCAATTTAGTCCATTCCATAGGAGGATACTTCCATCTCGAGTTGCAACCAAAGAAAGAATGACTTTTAAATAGACACGCATATGGCTTGCTTTAAAGAGTGTCCATATAAAGATGTAAGGAGGTTACATGGCTTATCATATGGTGCTCATGTAGGGATGTCATCATAGCTTGACAATTTTAATACTCAGTAACTAATTTTTATTTTTTCCCTTACCTTGTCACCTTATAATTGAAAGCAATGATCATTTAAGCAATTCGTGTCACCCTTATTAATCTTTTAGTTAGAATAATTTTTTTTAACTACATTGTAATTTATTTTCTTTATGTGAGGTTCAAGGAAAGGATGAACATGCCCTAGTTGATTTAACTTCGCTCTACTATATCATAGTAATTTAATATTTATAATTAAACTAAATGAGGCTTGTGTTTGATTAATCATCAATCACACAACAATTTACTAGCAGATGACATGATTATGGTCAATAACCAAATATTTTAATTATCATAATATGATGTGTCGTTCTCTTTATAACTGTAATCAGCGAAAATAAATTAATTTGGTATAATAGGAAAGTTAGGGTTTTTTCTTTCTTAATTTACACTGTTTAATATTTTGTTTTTTATATATAGTAAAAATCATTTCATTAATTAAATAGCTTATATTTTCTTATACCAGGCTTCACATTTTATAGTAAACTTCACGTATAATTATGTTTCAAATCTTAGTTTTATAGAAGCTTTTCATTCATGAAAAACTGTTTTTTATTTATTATACATGCAAAAACTCTTTTCACAACATTTTTAACTAAACACACATTTTTTAAGCCTAATTTTTCTAAATGATAACTAAAAATATTTTTCCTAAACTCACTTTTTTAAATTCACAATACTAAAAACTATCACAATATAAAATACACGATCATTACTTCAGTCAAATATTTCTCAATAAGAAAAAAGATGAAGAAATCAATTACTAGTGTTTGGGAGTAATCCATTACTTGTGTTTGGGAGCATGGTAAATTCTATTTTTGGGTATGTTTTAAAATTACATTTCATTTTAAAAAGTATTAAATCGATGTTTTTTTATTTTTTTAATAGTTTTGATGTGATGATATCAAAAATATTAAAAAAATCTAAAAAAATATTATTTTAAAGTATTTTTAAATAAAAAAACACTTTTAAAAAACACTTTACATTATAATATCAAACACATTGTTTAACGTTGTGTTCCAATTGCGCTTTTGAAACTTTTTGAATTTTTTTAGATTCAAATTAATTATTTTTTATATTGTTTGAATCGTTTTGATGTGCTGATATTAAAATAAATTTTTAAAATAAAAAATATTATTTTTATATATTTTCAAGTGAAAAAACAATATTTACCATATTTTTAAACATGTCTCATATCAATCATTAAAAAAATAATTGTAATATTATTTACCTTGGAGTAAATTTTAATATGTTATCGTTGGTTTTAAAATTCAATTACAAAAAATAATAATTTTAATATCATTTTAAAAATATAAATAAGTTAAAAAAACTTAGTTTCATTGCCATTTTTTGAAATACAAGTAAGTTTAAGCAACCTGTGAAAAGACAAAACTATTGTTAATGAGTTTTGTTTTTAATTTTTTCCATTAAAAAATGACTTAAAAATAATTAAACTCTGTACAGGTGTTTTTTTTTTTTTTTTTAAGAAACCCTAAAGCAAAGCGCCATCATCACCCAACCCAAAGGCCAAAGTGAGACGATAGTTCTTCCTCGCTCGCTATACACCCGGTTCCAGCCGCCTCCTCCTCAGTCTTTTCAACCACTGACGTCTGCCATCCTCCTTCGCAGCAGCCACCTTCAGCCTCCGCTACTTAAGCAGTAGTAGTAGCTCCAGTAGCATCAGCAGCAGCCGCAGGCCATCCCGATCCACTACCTGTGAGTCATGGTGAGGAATTTTTTTATCTTTCTAGATTCTTGTCCAGTCTGTCAAACTCCAAAGAAAGCGAAGGAGAAGGCTAGGCTAGGCTAGACTAGGCCAGCATTGAGGCTTTAATGCTTTGGATTTTGATAAAAGGGAAAGAAAATCAAGCTTTCTTTGGATTTCCTAAAAATCTTCCATTTTCTTATCCAACATTATTGATTGTTCCCATCTTTCTCGTTTTTAACCATTTCAATTTTCATTGTAATGCATGGATTTGAATTATTTTTAGATTTTTTAGGGTTTTATGCATGGATTTGATTAATGGTGTGGATAGTCCGGCTGACTTTAGGTTTAAACTTTGCAATGGTGGTATGCCGGTTGCTGACTAGTGCTTCCCATTTCTTTTTTTAGTTTTGGAATTTTGTTTTTGAAGTTGGCTTACTTGGAAAATATTGCAGGTCGAGAAAATTTTTAAAGATGAAGCTACTGAGGAAAAGGGAGAGCGTGCCAGACTGGTATGTTACTGTTTTTTTTTCCCAGCCGGGTTTTTTTTCTCTCACAATGGATGCTGATGTATGCATTAATGTATTTGAGAAGTTTGCGACGAAGTTACTTGTGTGGTAGGAAGTTTTATTTTCATTACTGTGTTGTTATTGTTATCATGCAATTCGATTATCAGTCAATAAATCTTGGATTGACACAATGGCTCAATTGGCATTGCTGCGGCACCCCCCCCCCCCCCCCCTCCTTTTTCCTTCTACTTGAGTCATGTTTCCTTTTCTTTTATTTTTTTTAGGCATCGCTTATTGGTGGGATGGCAATTGCTGACTTGGTCAAGACAACTTTGGGGCCAAAAGGGATGGTAAGATTTCTTCTTTATTGAGTGTGTTGTAAAAATTGTAAAACATTGCTTGTTTTAGTTTGTTACTGTTGTCATCTTCTTGTTTTTTCATTTTTTGCCAGGATAAAATTTTACAATCTACTGGCAGAGGTCACGAAGTCACAGTCACTAATGATGGGGCCACCATCTTGAAGTCCCTTCACATTGACAATCCAGCTGCTAAAATCCTTGTTGGTATCCTTGCATTGCTAATATGGCTTGTCAATTTGCTTTTTAGGATAGTTAAAGCGTAATGATTTTGCTTGTTATTTATTTTGAAATATCCAGGTCAGAGTTATCTCTCTTTCAATTTAAAATTTAGACATGCCAGCAAATTGTTGTGTGTGATAAAAAAGAACTAAGGTAAATAGCTCTACTGGAATTTGTTATGGCAATCTTTAACTCACTACTCAGACATTTCTAAAGTTCAAGATGATGAGGTTGGTGATGGGACAACTTCTGTTGTTGTTTTGGCGGGGGAACTTCTAAGGGAGGCAGAAAAGCTTTTAGCTTCAAAGATTCATCCAATGACAATAATAGCAGGTTTATTCCAGGCTTCTGGCTTTGCAATGCTTCCTGTTTTCCCCCATCTTCTTGCTCTCACCTTTTGTTATTGTTGGTGCTTCTTGTGCACTGTTTTTCATTTTTGCTGAAAATTTGAAGTAGTGTTCGCCATATTTTTATTACATGCAGTGCTATTTTGCATTATGTAGATTGTGTTCCTTATCTGTTTTAGCTTTGCCTGCTAAACCAGAGCCTGGATATTGGATCTGGAATCAATCTTCCCATATAATCTTGATAGAGGGAATTCCCTGCTGATCACCTCATTCCTTTTTGTATTTTCAACAAGTTACACCAATTAGAGTGCCAGAGATTTTTTCCCTTTAAAAATTCAGTCATACTTTTTTTTTTTTAAAAAAACTTAGAGACCTAGTGTTAAATTAATCATGGTGAATTTGAGACTTTATAACTTTTATAGCATGAGATGATTTATTGATGCTGTTTCCATGATTGTTTAGGTTTCCGAATGGCAGCAGAATGTGCTCGTAATGCTTTGCTGCAAAAGGTTGTGGATAACAAAGAGAATGAAGGTATCGATTGCTCTATGAATATGAATTGCATAATATGTGTAGAACTTGGTTTTTGCTAATTAGCTTTCGATAGCACTTTTCATAATGCATTTTCTGGCATTGATGTCTATAATTGTTGAGTAATGCAGAGAAATTCAAGTCGGACTTGATGAAGATTGCAATGACTACTTTGAGTTCCAAGATTCTATCACAGGATAAGGAATATTTTGCAAAACTGGCTGTTGATGCTGTTATGAGATTGAAGGTGAAGTGGTTTATATTATACCTTACCAGTGATTTTTTCTTGTTATTTTCTTGATTGATTTATTGTTATTATTATTAATATTTTTTGGATGGGGGAGGGGGTTGTGCGGTTTTGAACCCATCCTTCGAAAGCAATCATTTAATTGGAGATACAGGATGACGTGCTTTTGTCTTTCTGTTTATGAAATTAAGTTCCTTTTTTTCTTTCCAGCAGTGACATCTGTACCAGGGGTCGTATTTTCTTGTTCTTCTGTCATCATGCATTGTGTGCCTGTCTGCTGTCTGTGTTTTACACCTGTCTGATACTCCTCTCTATGTTGTTACCCTTATTTCTGTTTTTTTTTTCTCACCTTCAAAGATGCATTCTTAATGCCATGATTTTGTTTCAATTGTTCAGAGAATCTGTTTATTATTGGGTTAGATGTAAAGGGTATTCTTTTCCTTGTTGATTTGGCCATATAATTGCCATTTGAAATTGCAGGGAAGCACAAACTTAGAGTCCATTCAGATTATCAAGAAGCCTGGAGGATCGCTGAAGGATTCTTTCTTAGATGAAGGGTAGGTACATCAACTTATAAGAACCTTGTCATGTTTTTTTAGTTTGCACTGCATGGTGCATATTTTTTGGCCCATGATGAGAAATGAATAGTCATTTCTAGTGTTTTGCAGCTTGATTTTTTTTTTTTAGTGCGAAGATGAGCATTCTTGCACTGTCTAGTACTTTGGAATTTCTGTGCAAGTTATCCTGTAACTGCTGCTTGTAGATCCATCTATTTGTGTTTGGTAATGGTAGTTACTAATAGATTAAAGAAAGCAACTTGCAAGATCTCACTTGGTTAACAAACGTTGGCTTTCTTGTCTGTCCTTGTATCTTTATTGACGCATTGACTTCTAATAGCCTGTTCACTAGTATTTAAATTGTTCTTTTGCTTTTTCAGATTTATTCTTGACAAGAAAATTGGTGTTGGGCAACCAAAGCGCATAGAGAATGCAAAGATTTTGGTGGCAAATACTGCAATGGACACTGACAAAGTGAAAATCTATGGGGCACGTGTTCGTGTTGATTCAATGTCTAGGGTTGCTGAAATTGAAGCTGCTGAGAAGGGAAAGATGAAAGAGAAGGTGGATAAGATAATAGCCCATGGGATTAATTGCTTCGTTAACAGGCAATTGATTTACAATTTCCCTGAAGAACTCTTTGCAAATGCTGGAATACTTGCAATTGAGCATGCTGATTTTGACGGAATTGAACGGCTGGCTTTAGTGACTGGTGGTGAAATTGCATCAACATTTGACAATCCTGAGTCAGTTAAGCTTGGTCACTGCAAGCTCATTGAGGAAATTATGATTGGTGAGGATAAGTTGATTCACTTTTCAGGTGTTGAAATGGGTCAGGCATGTACAATTGTATTGAGAGGTGCAAGGTAATGTGTTTCTTCAGCGTCTATAAAACTATTATGTTGTTATTGCTGATAAATATGTTCAGTTTTTGGTTCTTTGAGGGTTTAGACCTGATGTTCTCACTTCGTATATAGATCACTGTTAGCTTGCTATTTATGAAGGCAGATTAATGAAACTATTTCTTTGGAATTGATGTGTTTGTGAATGATCCAATTGAGTCTGATGGTCTGGATAACCCCAATGCAGCAACTCTGTTGTGTCCCTAGATTTGAAATATAATATAGATACCTTTTCTTTTTTTAAAAAAACCATGGAACTAAGGTTTATTTTTCAGTTGTCACCTTTTGATGTGTTTTCAATTGTTGCAGCCGTCATGTGCTTGATGAGGCTGAAAGGTCCCTGCATGATGCCTTGTGCGTGCTGTCTCAGACCGTTAATGACAGCAGGGTTTTGCTTGGAGGTGGATGGCCTGAGATGGTGATGGCAAAGGATGTTGATGAATTGGCCCGAATAACTCCAGGGAAGAAATCCCATGCTATTGAAGCTTTCTCAAAGGCACTCATAGCAATTCCAACTATCATAGCGGACAATGCTGGTTTGGACAGTGCAGAATTGGTAGCCCAGCTCCGTGCAGAGCATCACAAGGAGGGGTGTACTGCAGGAATTGATGTCATCTCTGGATCTGTAAGTATATGATTGACAACTTTGGTAAATGAAATTTTTAAGAAATCCCATCGGCATAGTTTGATGATTTGTGGCTTTAAATTATTGCAGGTTGGAGATATGGTTGAGCGTGGGATTTCCGAAGCATTCAAAGTTAAGCAGGCTGTACTGCTCTCTGCAACTGAAGCTGCAGAGATGATTCTCAGGGTGGATGAAATCATCACTTGTGCCCCACGTAAGAGAGAAGATAGAATGTGAAATTTGGTGTGCCCCTTTGGCTGCACAAGGATATCTGTTGTAATGCCAACCTGTTCTCTTGGAACTTGCCAGACTCTAAGTTTTGCAATGGATGTTAGCTGTTGAACTGTAGGCCAACGTTTTTTATGTATTAAATTTCAATTTAGTAGCAATCAATTCTGAGTGTGAAGGAAGATGGAGATTATCCAATTTTGATGCTGTGTTCACTTTGCAGTAGTAGTTTGATCATTGATGGGTTATCAGATCATAGATTGCCGCTTACCATAGCAGTGTCTCTGAGAGAGACCAGCCTTCCCGGGCCTGTGGTTGCATCAGATTGAACCAAGGCTGTTCTTTCTTTAACTCTTTCTTCCTTCCCTCCTCTAAAAACAACACCTGTTCTTGTTCTTCCTGTTCCTCATTCTTTTGCACAGATCGAAACCCTAAAATAATAATGAAAAAAGAAATGGATAAAATCTCGCATGGGCTAAGTTAACCCAGCTTCAGGTTAACTGAAATTCAAAATCCATATTAAATATCCCGTCCTTGAAAACTTTAGAAACCGAACATGAAGACAACATTAATAAACATTCTAAAAAGCATCAATTTCGTGTAAATGGTGTCGCGGTGCTGCTCGGACTTCTTCCTCTGTTTATGCTTTGAGCCTTGATAGAGAGGCACTAGCTAACATGTCCAAAGAAATTTCATCTCTCTTCATATCCAATTCTTAACCTATGTTTTTTTGGTTTTAAGACTAAACCCAACACCACAGCCTAGTTGCTTGAACCAATGGTTGCCGAGAAAACAAGGAAGAGGAGAACTTGAGGAATTACGAGCCTGGAAAAGAACAAGGACGAAGAGAGAGCAGTAGAACGGTCACCGGATTGGGCTATATCTTACACCAAAACCAAAACGAAACTGGTGCTTCATATTTCACGGTTGTTGAAGATTGGGCTTGGGCTTGTACAGTTCCTGACAGAGTTATACCGAAGACTGTGTTCTTGTAGTTGTTGTCTTTTTTGTGTTGCTTCTATTTATGCCATTTGTTATCAAAGCCTAATGATCCTAGGTATTTGCTTGCTATATGCTGCAATCCCAAGTTATTTTGTTTGTTGTGTGCTGCTAAATAATTATGGTTGAAAGAGATCACATAACATGTTCAAGTAAAAGAGAATGAAGAGGTTCCTTGTTAGGAGAGAAACATTTAGGAGCTAGTGATAGAAGACATGTAAAGATAAATTAGAGAACTGAAAAAAAATGTTTAGAAAATAGTGGTAGAAGACATATAGAGACAAATTGTGAGGAGCCCAAAGGATTATGAGAAGAGTGATCATGAATTTATGACTAGTTTTAAAAATCCATTCTAGAAGTATGAGTAGAGGAGGCAGCTTCTTGATCCGGATGAGTATCGTGATGATTTTGATGATTTTATTTATGATAAGATAGATATGGATTGATATTCTTCATCAATTTATAGTATTTATTTCAATAAATATTATGTTGATAATGATATCATAAACAATAATAATAATAGTAGTGATGATATCATTGATGATGCTTTTTTTTTATAAGATAAAGGTTGAATGCTAAGAAAACATGAAAAGTGCTCAACGAAAACAAATCATTGATTTAAACTATGTTGATCATTTTGATTACAAGGTTAAAGTTATTACAAAGATAGATGTGCTCAAAGGTTATATAGACATAACAATAGTATTGATGTTTAAAATTGTTATATATCAAAAAAGAAGAAGAAAAGGGGTGAAAAAGTTTTTATTGGAAATCCAAAAGATCGAGTCTAGAGTAGTTTGGATTCGAGGAAGATTTCTCTCTAACTTAGGGAGACTAATGTAGAAAACTTTTGTATAATATGTAGCTTTATATTAATGAACATAACTTGTAATTTGACCGTCAGATTGAGTTGAAATTTTGATAAAAACTTTTAGAGGCCTTGTTTTCTTTAGGTTGAAATATTATATCCATCAAAATTTGGGAAGGCCTTCAAACACTTGAAAAAAAATAATCAATAATAAAATTCTAAATTGGAATTTTTGTAAGGTATTTTTTTTTAAAAAATTAATGTTATTGTGCTTCCTATTTTTTTTAATGTTGAATTTTGCATCAGCTAATTATTGGGGAATGCCTTTTATAAATATTATTTATTTTATGAATTGATATTTTGATGTTTTTAATCAAGTAATGATGGTTTTATTGAATAGAAGACTATGCTATTTGCATCACAATCACCCTTTGAAAAATGCTCTCCCTCTCCCTCTCTCCTGTCCCCTACAAACCCTACCCCAACCATAGCTCGCTTCCCCACAAAATCTGCGCTGCTACCTCTCTTTTGCCTGGATGAACCCACATTGTTGCTAATAGAAATGTTAACACCTAGCCCTATCCTCAAATGAATAATCTAGGGAGAGCAAACTCAAATAATAACCCCATTTATCCAAAATAAACATGCCCCACCACTATGCTCCCAACCCATCTCTCTGCATCAAACCATAGCTCCCTCTCATTAAAACCTTGCGCTGCCCAACCAGGGGTTTCCACACAAAACAAATGAACACTCAGTTATGCAGACCTTCTATTTTGAATGTTTCCCCTCATGGCTTATTTTCGCATAGCTTAGGAAGGAATTTCAAAGACATGGAATAATTACAGGATTTTTTTATCTCAAAAAGGCTATACAAATTTGGGAAAAGGTTTGGTTTCCTATCTCTCTACGACCTTGATGAAGAGATCACAGATAAGCTTAACAAGATATGGTTCTCTTCCTACAAGCTCTGTGTTAACATTGTGAAGTATCAGAGGCAAGTCATAAAGCAAAAGCATTTATCTGTGTTAATTGTATCGCCTTAAATGAGAGTTTCAATAAAACAAAGGGATGAACGTTCCTATATAGAGGTGGTAAAGGAGAAACCAATCAGGAATGTTATATACCAAACATGTGAGGATGATCATGAATGGCAGAGTCAAAGTCTGGTTGGTATTCTTTCAAGAGGTATTGACTATGCTAAGATTAAAAACCAGATGCTAAGGACCTTGCATAATGTGGAAGGTTTTCGGTTCCTAGGTGCCTCTAAAGCAATCCTTACCTTCAAAACATAAAAAGATATGTAGTTTGCAGCAGATGAAGAGAAGGATTTTAGGGAAACTATTTTGAAGAGTTAAGGTCCTAGTGCACCACTAATAAGGCTTCTGATTTTTTTTTATGGATAAATATATCCGGTCTCCCTATTGTAGCTTGGAACATGGAATGTTTTAAACATATGAAGGGGGGAGAATGCAAGATTCTGGGATATGACTTAACTTCCATTAGCATAAGTTCTATATTAGGGATTAAAATCCTAGTAGGTAAATCACCATTTGCTTCTCTTAATGGAATAGTAATCTCATGATTGATAATGAAAAAAGTGGAAATCCTCATCTATGAGATTAAATATGATACCTGCACAAACTTGGCTTTGATTATCTACTCCTTTGGATATACTTCAGAGTCTGATTCAGAGTTGGATTGCAAGTCATCTTCGTGTAAATCTGAGACAGTGGTTGTAAAAGAGAAATAATATTTGTTTGCAAACAAAAACTTCACTTTCACTGATCAAGATTAAGAAACTGAAGTGATTATGAAGCAAAGTTTTAGCAGATATGAGATAATGAAAGAAGGGTATGTGTGTGGCTATGAAGCTTAGGTTTACTTCTTAGAAATCCTGGAATGTTACACCCATCAAGACTCGATTGCATGTGGGAAAGGACTGATATCTACACCCCAATGACTCTAGTCTCTATTATTCCAAGAAATGATAAGGAAAACAAGACAAGTAATATGATTGTCATTGATGAAGATCAGTAAAGTTGGCCTAAAAAAACTTGGTTCGTAGCATAACCCTCAAGAACAGTAAACAACTTGGCACCTCTAAAGGTCATTTGGATCACAAGATGACAGTTAGTTCAAACGACTTAAATAATAGTGATGAAAATGAAGAATCAATTGATTCCTGCATCAAAGCAGTCAACCAAAGATTATAACTTTCTCAGCCCCCATTAGATTTCTCTACTGCTTGTGATGAGATTAGATCTATGAAAGCAATTGGTACAAAATTAGGCATCGACTTTAAAACAAATAGAGAGATTATTGAAGTCACGATCCAAAAAACCATCGATGCTGAAAATAAACATTGGGACAAGTATGTCTAGTAAGCACTTATGCCTCTGTGCATGGTTTTATGCTGTTTTTTTTTATGATTCTTAGTTGGAATGTGTGTGGTTTGGGATCTAGTTCTAAAAGAAAGGCCATTAACATGTATATTAAGGATTTTAATGTCCTTGTATGTTTCGTTATCGAATCTAAACTTTCATGTTCGGACTCTATAGTTTTTAGTTTGTGGCATGGACAAAATATTAAATGATTTTGAATAGAGGCTTTAGGTAGAGCAGGAGATTTGATAGCCATGTGGGATGATGATCTCTTTAAGGTGGATTAGATTGAATTTTTTAGGAGCTGGATTAGCTTATTTGGCTCCTTTGTTGATGATACTTTTGATTAGTTGATGATACTTTTGATTGTGTGATCACTGGGTTTTACGGAGCAGGCTCTAGAACTGAAAGAGCAGTCTCCTGGATGGAACTTACTGAACTCAAACATGCCTTTCCAGATTGTTCCTGGTTTCTAATAGGTGACTTTAATACGACCTTATCTAATTCAGATAGAAACTGTGGTTTATTAGATAGGAGATATGCTTCAAAGTTCCAAGCATTCATCGATGGTTGTGATTTGGTTGAATACCCCTTGAGGAATCATAGGTTCACTTGGTTTAGAGGTGGTTCTATGAGCAGGTTGGATAGATCTTTTGCTCATACACAATGCCTGTCTCATTTTAGTTCTTTGAAACTGATTCGTCTAGATCATGGCCTTTCGGATCATTACCCCATGCTTGTTATGAAAGAACAAATTCACTAGGGATAAAAACCTTTTAAATGTCTAGAATACTAGCTTATGACCCATTCCTTCCATAATACCTTCAAGGTCTTTTGGGATGATATTGTGCGAGATATCCCCGGTGACTTCTAGGTGATCAGAAGAATCAAAGCTCTGAGACTAAAGTTAGGACAGTGGAATAAAACTGTGTTTGAGAATTAGGACTGGGCTCTGTAACATCTCCAGTCTTCTATTCAGAATCTTGAAGATTAGACTGAAAGTGGAGGGCTGTCTGACTCAGAAAGAAAAAAGGATATATAAGCTGAAGGGTAAACAATGGAAACTCTGCAAATATGTAGAATCTATATAAAGACAAAAGGCTAGATAGTCTTGGATAAAGTTGGGGGAGGAAAACACTCACTTTTTCCACATCTCAGCAAAGGTATTAATACCAGTTATATTGCTTTAAATCTAAAAGTTTCTTGCGGCTCCTCTTTTAATGATTTTAGACCTGTTAGCTTACTAAATGGGTTATATAAGATTATTGCTAAAATTCTTGCCACTAGATTAAAAGAGGTTATGTAGTGTGTGGTTAGCCCTCTCAATCAGCTTTCATTACCGGTAGAAACATCCTGGACTCGGTGCTTATTGCTAATGAAATGCTGGATTCTATGAAATCTTGGAGCTGTCAAGGATTCCTTCTTAAACTTGACTTCAGAAAAGCCTTCGACACAGTGTTCTGGTCTTACCTTAATGATGTTATGGGCTACATGAACTTTGGTGCTCGATGGAGAAGATGGATTATGATATGTGTTTTAACTGCAAGACTTTCAGTTTTAATCAATGGTTCCCTCACTACTAAGTTTGAAGCTTCTTATAGTTTTTGATAGGGGGACCCCCCCTCTCTCTCTCTTTACTGCTGAAGGTCTTTCTATTTTTATTAGCAGGAGTTTGAAAATTGGTGCTCTGTATGAGATGGACTCTACAAGTGTAAAAGTTATTCATCATCTGCAATTTGAGATGAAACACTTTTCTTCCTACCAAATGATCTTCAATGCTTATTAAATGTCAAAAGAATGTTAAGATAGTTCAGCTTATGTTCGGGGCTCAATGTCAACATCCATAAAAGCAGTCTGGTGGGTGTGAATGTTGATAAGATATATGTTGAAGGGATATCTGGTGTTCTCAGATGTAGATGTGATACCATTCATTTCAATCAAATACCTTGGACTCTCTTTAGGTGCTAATCCAAATAGGATCTCCACTTAGAAACCTGTTCTCTTAAAAATTCAAGGGAGATTCAACTCTTGGAAGAGGAGGCTATTATCAATGGTTGGGAGAGCAATTTTAATCAAAAGTATAATCTCTGCCATACCTCTCTATTACATGTTTATTTTCTGCACCCTAAAGGTAGTGGCCCATAAGATCATAACAATGCAATCTCGATTTTTATAGGGTGGGAGTATTGATAACAGGAAAATTCACAGATTGGCTTGGAGTAGTGAAAGAAAAAGACAGGGAAGGTCTTGGTGTTGGGACTATATTGGCAAAAAATAAAGCTCTTCTCTTCAAGTGGATTTGAAAATTAGGAAGCAATGACAAAGCTAGTTGGGTAGACTACATTAAGGAAAAATACATACCATAGTTCATCAATAAGGTGCCCTAATTCAGTAAAACATTCTCAGGGATTTGGCGAGGTATCTACTCAACCATTATTAATAAAGATCATGATAATACTCTTATTCATGCTGACTGTAAACTTAAATTAGGTAATGGTAACCATGTAAAATTTTGGTCAGATACTTGGTTGACTGGCTTCTATTTAGTTAACTCTTATCCTACTCTCTTTCGCCTGTCCTTCTCCAAAGCAGGGATCCTTAGCCAAAAGAGATATTCAATAGAGGATACTTGGTATTGGAATCTGAAATGGATAAGACCCCTTAGAACTAAAGAGAATATATTATTTCAAAGGTTAATGTCTGATCTTAATCTTGCAGCTATTCATCGATCGAAAGAAGACAAGTTGGTTTGGGAATGGGGGAAGGAAGGAGGCTATATTGTAAGCTCTTGTATACTTACCCTTGAAAGGATCAAGTTTGCTGGAACAAAAACTTATGTTATAGATGCCTAGAAATCTATTTTCCCTTCAAAAATAGAAATGACTTTATGGTTGGCTCTATATGAAAGCTTTTGCACAAGGGCCTTTCTGGTTAAAAGACATATCCTGAGCCCTCAAAATGATTGTTGTCTTTTCTGTGAGCACCATTTTGAAACTGTCTCCCACATCCTCATGTATTGCCTAGTGGTCTGGAAACTATGGAATAAAATTGTAGCTTAGAGAGGTCTAAGCTGTGTAATGCCATATGCCCTTGACGACCTTCAATGTCAATGGCTAGGTCTTCTGCAGGAAAATCATTATAAGTTTGAAATATTTGTTGGGGGGGTTATGTTTAACATTGTTTTGATTATATGAAATGCCATGAATAATTTGATATTTGAGGAAAAGTAGCTAATCTGGAAAGATATCCTATGGCATTTATTCTACTTTACTGCAAGTTGGACCAAAAATCGGAATTCTTCATTCTGGTATACAGGTGCTAATTTGTATAAGAATCACGAATGTATTTTAGTTTAGTCCACTTAAGTTTTGATTTTGTTTGGTTTTTCTTTTCTTTGTATTGTTGCTCCATTAGTAATGCTATTTGTTCTTTATTTTTCTTCCTTGTAGTTAGATTGAGACCTAGGCTATAACATATGTAGCTAAAGCTCCGTTCTCTCTGTTCAAGCTTTATTATATATATATATTTTCTTGATTTCATCCAAAAAGAAGAAGAAGAAAAAGAAGAAGATAAAATACTATGCTTTTATGGTCTATATGGCATGCGAGGCTGTTTTGATTATTGCTTTCAAAACTCTTTCTAGCTACAAGGAAGTTAATGTCCAAAGTGTAACTGATAGGTTATTATCTCAATAGCAAATTTAAAAATTAGTTATCAATCTCATTTAAAAAAAAAAATAAAATTAGAACAAACAATTTTTTATTTTAAAAAAGAAAACTTTGAAAAAAAAAGATGTCAAAGCCCTCAAATTGCCCCTCTTTTGGTGTGATACCTCACCGGTTTCTTGCATATTTCACACAACAGTATTTCCATACGATACACATCAATACTTGTAATTGCTGAAAATAAAATCTACGTTAGTTACTCTCTTGCCACCTCCGAACGCGACTACAAATTCTACCTTATTTATTTGTAAATGACTAAAATTTACGTTAAATGTATTTGGCCTAGTAGCTTCTAATTAAGACTTCCTTCAAGTACATGTAGCCTTTGCAAGCCGAAGCTAGTTAAATCATCATTTTCTTAACTCTTCCTGTGCTGGTTCAACCTCCAGTAGCAAGCCTCTTCGGAATTCCACATAAGGATAAGCAACTGGGAAGTCGTCTTCTTTTACTTTCCACCTGGTTAAAAGGCACAACATTGGAGCTACGGATCATATTAAACAAGCCATGGTTTGAATAATTCATAATACTCATATATATATATATATATATATATATATATATATATAGGACAGGTTTGAGCCTCCTTCATGCATTTCCTTGCTGAGATAAGGCAATTCCACAAGGGATTCTTCAGATAAGGCAGTAATAATTCCATATGGGTGGCAATTAATCATCAATCAATATTTATGTTTGCTTAAATCTCATCTTTTTATAAAAGTTTTGCTTGAATCTCATATTATGAAAAAGATGGCTTCACAAAGCTTCTTTTTATATATAATTTCTAGCAATCACAACAAGTTTTAGAGAAGGTGCGATCCAACTTGGATTTAATTACTAAAAATAAAATAGAGCATTATTAATCTCAATTATTAAGGTTCCTAAGTGGGATGCATTGTGTTATTGGGTTAACCCAACAATTTAACATGTATAAAATGGGGCTAGGTCCTGAAATCTTACCTATAATTAAGGACAAGATGATGAAGGAAAAATGCTATCTCCACTTTGGCAAGTTCGGCTCCTGGACATAGCCGTGGTCCACCACCAAATGGCATTACTGTTTTCCTAGTCTTTTGATTCTGCCAAAGGCGAAAAAAGGGATTGAAACACAGTACAAGGGAAACAAAAGAATATGATTAATTGTGCGTGCTTAATCATTTGGATCTCTCCATATCTGCACCAAGCAAGCAAGCAAACTAATACCTCCTTTTAATATTTTCGAGTAATGTTAGTTTCAGGAATATATAGTATAGTACTTTCTCTATATGTTTTTAATTAAAATTCAAAGGGCTTATCTCAGTATCGTACTTTCCATCTCCAGGGATTGAATTTCAAAGGACTTTCATGAAGGGATGGATCAAGATGTGGGCTGGATAACACGGGAATAACCTTCCAACCGGATGGAATGAAGTATTCTGCAATAGCAAGAACCAAGTTCACAATGATACAAAGAGGTAATGATAATACAAGACTTCAAAATAATAATAATAATAATAAAAATACCAAACTAACAAAACTATATTAAACCTTTGTATTTGACATCTTGAATAGCTTTACGGTGTAAGAATTTTACCACATTCCCGCATCTCATAGACTCATATATAACCTGTATATAATTTGTAAGCTTTTAAATTAATTTCCTTATGCATACAAGTATTAGATCAAAACCTTGTATGAAGCAATAGTCAGCAATGTTTAATGTATCTTACATTTTTCGTGAACTCCATTTTCCTGTAGTCTTCCATGTCCAAGGGTTCCCCTGCCTGTTTACTTTTTCTTATTGCGTCATGTTCTTCCTATATATAATTAAGTAAAATTAATATCGAGAGGGGGTAAAAAAGACAAGAAACCTTTAATTAGCTAATGGTACTTGATCATGAGAAAGAGAGGCAGTGAGTTAGACAGACCTTTAAGGTCTGAAAAGCCTTCGGTACATGCCCAAGAAAGTAAACAATTAAGGCTATAAGTGTGGAGGTTGTCTCATAGCCACCTAGCAAGATATCCAACGCGACGCTAACAATCTGTCCATCGGTTAGAATCCCTCGTTTTGACAAAATCACGTCTAAGAAGTCTCCTGAAATAAGCCCCACCTTCTCCTTTTCCCTTTCATTAATAATCCCTTTCATGGTGGAAGCAAGTCTTGTTCTTGCCTAAGAAGACATTGTGACATAGAGGGATAAAGCCAAGAATTTAAACTTATTAGCTAGTATTAAGACATATATGGACAAAACATAGACACGCTGCATACAGTAATTTTAACTATCAACATCGCTCTGGTTACCTTTACAGCTTTGGAATAAGATGATCCAGGGAAGTTTAATGGCAGAGACACAAAGCCTTTCATGTAAGTTCGAAAATCATCTAATATCTTCAAGGCTCTTGGCTCTTCGGGTTCAATACTCAAAACGCTCTTCACCATGAGACTAAGTGTAAGCTGCACTTGTAAATCACAAAACGATGTTATCTCTCTATGTTCTTTCAAAGAAGCTGAGCGGAGCATAGAGGTTTACATATATCCACATACCTTTCTGATATCCTTATGGAAGTCGATTTCTTTACAGCCTTTCCATGACTCAAGCATTGAGATTGCTAGATTTTCTGCAAATTTAAGGAATCTTGGGGATGACTTGGACGCTGTGGTGAAGGTGACAACAAAATTTCTTAACTTCCTATGGAGGTCTCCGGAGATAACAAGTAATGAGAATTTTCCAAGAATATCGTGCATGGCCTTGGGGTAGCTGGCTTCGAATAACCTCTCTTCATTTTGAAGGATAAACATGTTGAGCTCATGGTCGCAAGAAACTATGGCTGGAGAACCAAATAGATGTGATTTGAAAACTTTCCCATATCTGCATACATACATAATAAGAGCCGGGAAAGAGTTAGATAGCTTCAACACAAAAGAAGAAGGAGATGAATTTCGTTTTTTGGAGAAACGATAAAGAAAGTGTATACACACACAAATACTTAAATTGGTTTATGATCACCTGGAAACACGTTCTTGCAGGAAGTTTCCCATTGAGTTTGATGAATGAGGCTTCAGTAAGGAAAGAGTTTCCCCTACAAAGGGAAATCCCATGCTACCATTAGGTAAATTTTTATGATTTTGTCTTGAGAAAAAGCGTAAAAGAAATAAAGCCAAAACTAGTCCTAAAATGAGAGCTAATCCAATGGACGAAAACTCAGCCATACTTCTTGTTTTTCGTATAATTTGCCCACCTCTTGATAAACTGATTTGTTCTTCTCTCTTATATATATATATATGCGTGTGCGTGTAATCCCATGCACTTAATTTTCCTGACATGTTGAAGTTGTGCCAAAATTAACTAAAAATCGTTTAAACTATTTTGTTTGGGCCCTGCTTTCGTTTGAAGAATTTTGTTTGGATTCTGCTTTAATTATTATTCTCAAGGAGGCGGATTCATTGATTTGTAGCCGTTGTATGAGACATTTATCTAAACTAAATATTCTAAATAGGGGTTGCCACCTACTTTATTAAAACATCTAAAAATGGTATTATAGAGATTTTAGATAAAAGATTGATTATATCAAATAATAATAAAATCACCATAGGATATTCTATTTAATATAGATAAGATGCTACCCTAAGATATCCTATTTAAAATAGATATGATGCTACGGATTTGTTTAATTTAAGAAATCATTTGGAAGTTGCAATATTATGCCAAGTTACCTAACTTATGTCATACTGTGACAAATGAGGGACTCTTTAAAATTTAAGGGGAAAAATAAAAATAATAGAGTTGTTATTTAGTAATTAAAAAAAATTAGAAATTATAAAATAAATACTAGTATTAAAGATTCAGGTAATATGTCAGTTATGCTTAAATAAATATCAAACATCACCTGTACTAATTCTTTCAAATCACCCCTACGAAATTACCAAATTACAATGAAAACATCAATGAATAATATTTCATAGCTAATTTCCTACAGAAATAATAACAGAATTTGCATCGATAATTTCTAATGGAATTGCTAATGGAGTAAAAAAATAAAAAATAAAATAAAAATTATGTGAGAAATTTCATTGGAAAGTTGACACATCATTATTTACTAATGAAATTGCCGATGAAATAATTTTATTAGCAAATATAAATAAGTAATAATTGATAGTTCCCTCCCCTCATTCATTCTTCTTTTACTTGCCAAAAAATACAAGCAACCCCTTATTTTCTCATAAATTTAGCTACTCCAACTCGTCGGCGTCAATCTACATTTATCAGTAATGTCATAATCCACTATTGGATTTTTTTGTGAAGTTTTGATACACAAAATAAGTAAACTTACTCATTTGTATTGTAACCTATTTATGTTTTAGGTTAATTTATTAAAGTTTTTTTAGTATTTATAATTTGCTTGTATATTTAAGTATTTTACAACTTTTTCCTAAAGTAATTTGTTATGTTAATGTATGATTTGTATGTTAGGGAATTTGTTTGAGATTTGAAAGAATTTGAATTTTGTTCTCATTTGATGAAATTAAGTTTGATTTTGTAATTTAGATGTGTTATAATTGAATATATGATATGTTATTTTAATGGGTACCAATCATATTGTATCAATTTTATTGTGAAGTTGAAAACTTAAGGAAAACTTACTGTTTTTGGAAATGACAAAAATCAATATTATTATATATAGGTTTTATAAGTTTTATAAGTAGTAAATGATCATTCTTAAATGTATCAAGATTCACCCAAATGATTGTATAGGCAAGATTATTTTTAAGGGGTTAAGGTTTTATTATTTTTCTTTACTTTTAGATATAAAA
>Ga0325401_1001354_pt1 | contig 20571 bp, 10 predicted proteins | sample PopdelMetagenome_FD_205666 | JGI IMG/M metagenome (GOLD analysis project Ga0325401, IMG submission 205666) | Populus deltoides microbial communities from Bellville, Georgia, United States - Xylem-PdKOR-R2 | ecosystem: Host-associated > Plants > Phyllosphere > Stem > Wood/Secondary xylem | place... | reverse complement strand
AAAAAAAAACTAAATGGAAGTTGAAAATGCGCTCTTAAAATTACTTTGAAAAAAAATTAATTTAAATTAATATACATACTGATTCAAAGATATTAATATTATTTATACGGCATCGCTTAATCTCGGAAAGATACATGAATTCTACATATTAATATTATCTATTTATACGGTATTAACAGGTCTATGTAGCCAACAGGGAAATATATATATATAATACAGCAGTTGCCATCCATGGAGCCCGAGGAGCTCATGCCGAAAGACATTTTAAGAGGAGTAAAAAAATAGGAAATTAGACAGTGGGTGTTTTTTAATGTAGAGACACTAGTGATGATGTTTTCAATGCCGGTAGTAGGCGGGTTCTATCATAGTTATGACGATGATGATGCTTCAGTGGCAAAGACCTTGTAAGCATGCTGCTGATCTTTCTTTGGCTATGGAAAAGGATGCTGGGGTTTAATTTCATGACATGGTAAAGTATCAGCATGCTGCTGATCTTTCTTTGGCTAAGGAAAAGGATGCTGGGATTTAATTTCATGACATGGTAAAGTATCAGCATGCATGAACTGTAATGATTTTTAAAATACAACAGATTAAAACTGTATCAGATTTCTTTCGAGCTGTGTTATTATGTGAATATTTTTGATTTGTTGAGCTAATTAAAAAAACAAAAAACATTTTCGTCTGGGGAATCAGATACAAGGTAGGAAGGAGCAGGAAGAAGGAGGAAGAAGAAATAAAAAGCGCATCCAAGAGGAAGATCCCTCAAGATCACATAAATACAGAATAAATTGCTTGGGATAGTTGAGGGATCTTTACCTTAAGCTTAATGCCAGAATAAATACAGAAAGCAGTCGGACGGGGGGGCAAGCTAATAGACAAGAAGAATGAACACAAATCACAACGAACACACAGAACGCAAGAAAGAAAGAAAGAAAGATTGCAAAGGAGAAGTTTGCAGATGAGAATGGGAAATGAGAAAGAAGAAGGACCCTTTTATACACAGAGAAGACGGCCTTGCACTCGTGGTTTAATTTGAATAAAAAAAAAATTGTTGTTCTACTTTAGTATTCGTGAAATATATCATTACCGCTTTACCTTCCTGTGGTTTCATTGTTCCTTTCACAAAACCGCTTCCCTCTTTCCCTGCGGTCAATGTTGCCATAAATCCATTTCTTTACCCTCTCTCTCATCATTCTACTTGTCTGTTGAGAGAGGGCATTATGGAAAATAAAACGCCACTTTTTTCTCTTTATTTTATTATTATTATTTGTGTTTCTGTGGTTTCCTCTCGTTTTTGACTCAGAGATCTACTTTGCTTCCTTTTGTTGGTTTTAAGATCTAGCAGGTGTACGTACTTTTCTGCATTGACAAGTATTCTTAGGTTGCTGGGGTTCTATTATTTAAGTTGTATTGCGTGGTTAACTAAATTTTAAATTTTATTTTTAATATTTTTAAATTATTTTAATAGGCTGGTATTAAAAATAATTTTTAAAAAATAAAAAAAAATTTATTTTAATATATTTTTAAATAAATATATTTTTAAAAAATAATCATTAAACATATCAAAGCTTTAGTTGCTGCCTCCTTATCTTAAAGGGGACACTGTATTCCTCTTCACTGTATCAATATATAAGATAATAAAAATATTTTATTATTATTAATATAGATGTCTGGGTTAACTTGCGCTGATCTTAATTAATATTATGAATTTTAAAGTTAATAATTATATAAATTTTTAATAATTTTAAAATTTATAGGAATCGAACTAATAACTTTTAAAAAATAAATTCATTGCTTCATTAATTGTGTTACACCCTCTTAAAATTAAATAATAAAAATATTTTTATTCACATGGTGGTGGCACTACAGCCGGTCTAGATAAGATGGTGGGTCAACTATAGGTATGGTAATTTTACCTGGAAATGGATACGATCCTCAATTTAAGTGGGTGGTTTCTTTAATAATTAATGAATAAAATTCGAATATTATTAAACTAATTTAAATTTAATACAAGATGTGTGTCCTTATAACATAATACATATATATTTATAATATTTATTATTTAATGTTTTATATATATTAAATAATAAATAGTATTTAAAATAACAAATATTTATGTAAATACTAGAGTTTTAATTAATATTATATAAATATCTAAAGATACCCTAAATAAATATTAAGTATAAACCAGCACCCACTGCCATTCTCCTCCTGGATGAGAAACAAAAGCGGGGCGGAAAGCTGAGTTAATTTACGGATGTTTTGTGTTTTTTAAAATTATTTTTAAAAAAATATATTAACATAATATTTTTTATTTTAAAAAAATTTATTCTTGATGTAATATATCAAAATAATATAAAATTAAAACAATATAAAAATATAAAGAATTAACAATTTAAATTAAAAAAAAAAAAGATATATAGTTAAATCGCTGCGCTAAACTTCACCTGGTCCAATGAAAAAGTGCGGGACAGCGAAGTTTGCATCGCCGTTGGATAGGACATGACTGAGGTGGCATCATGCACCGACAAGAATTGCTTAATTTATTAGAAAGCATATCCAATTTGTTCATTTATTTTCGTTTTTCACATTTCTTTTTGGAGAAATTCGTCCTAGTATAGGACCATCCATGGTGACAGACAGAGCACAGCTGCTTCAAATTTCAGAAAATCCATTGGCTACCACATTTCTGCTTCTGGACCCGCGGTATGGTATGGTATCTAGATTTCTTCTTTTTCTACACAACACATGTTTAGAATTTATTAGACTTGTCTCTGCACGACGCGGCATATCCATATTATTTTTAATAAAATATTTATACATTGCTAGTATTTTTAAAAAAATTCAATAATTTGATTATTAAGAAAAATAGAAGATGGGTCATTTAGAACTTCCAGAATTCAGCTATTAGTATAGCTGGAAAAACATGATTTATGATTTTTTCATCCAAGCAACCATTTTTAACCAATTTTTAACCTAAAACACCTAAGAAACATCTTAAGTATAGTTTTGATACCCGGCCCGGCCCGGCAGGTCGACCCGGGACCTGGCCTACCTGGGTCTGTGGCCGGGTCTAACTAAAAAATAGGCTGGGAATTGTCCCGATGAGACCCGGTCGACTCGGTGGGTCGGCCCGGGCAAACCCGGCTGAGACCCGACCTTATTTTATATATATATATATATATATATATATATATATATATATATATATATATATATATATTCATGACCGAAATGACGTCGTTTTGGCCTTTTACAGTTAAAAGGCCAAAACGAGAAGAGCATAGGAACGAACGCAGTGCAGAAGACCTAATTAATTTCAAATCTAATTCAAGAAATCTTCAAACGCACTTCAGTCGCGAAGAAGAGCAGCAGACTCTTAAATCCTTGATCGTTGTTTCAAATCTGAGAATAAGGTTAAATGAGTTGTTGTTACTTGTTTCTTTCTTCTTTCGCTCTCTCTTTTCTATAACAGTGGCATATCCTCTGTTTCAAATTGAAACATCTTTAATCGCTATTTGTTTTAAACTTGCAAGCTTGTAGCTCTTTACTATAACAGTGGCATTGATTCTTCCCTATGTTGACCCATTTGTTTTGAACTTGTAGGCTTGCAGCTCCACAGGTATGTATCTCACTTTCTTTATTCTTTTATTTTCTGCGACTTCAAATGGTCAAAAACATGAACTTTGCTGTGAATATTGCTCAGATGTCGGTGCATTCTTCTATTTTACTGTCGCGGAAAAAATGTGATGAGAAAGCTCTTGACTTGCTATTCTATTTTACTGTGAATTTTATTTCACTGTTCGTTCGTTCTGCTTTTGCTTCTGCTTCTGTAAATTAGTTAATTTTGTTTCTGCTAGAGTGATTGAATTTTATTTCCCTGTTCGTTTGTTCTGCTTTTGCTTTTGCTTCTGTAAATTAGTTAATTTTGCTTTTGCTTAGTTACTGTGAAACCTAGATTTTTATTCAACCTTCAGGAATCGGGATAATTTACTGGCATTTTAGTTGATTTTAGTTGACTATTAATTTAACCTTCAAGAATCAGGAATCAGGATCATATTAGTTGACTAATAATTTAACTTTCAGGCTTAATTTAACCTTCAGGCTCATCAGGATCATATTAGGCCATCCAGTGTTTGATTTTTTTCGCAAATACTTTCCCTCTGTCTAGTATCCTTGCAAGGTTCCATTAGGAAACAAAATTTTCTCAACATAAGAAAAGAATCTTAAAAAAAATAAAATATTGAAGTCATTTATTCATTATATAATAAAAGTATATGATTTGGCTTGAAATTATATTCTCCCTTATAAATTATGGCAGATCCTTAAAATGTCTTCACATGATGGTAGTACTCCAAGTAATGATTCTTCAACGGCCCAATCATCTCAACCTTCAATTTCCATGTCAAGTGGTAGCAGAGGAAGAACAGATTTGGCATGGGGTCAATGTAGAGAAGCTCTTGAACTTAGTGTTGGATGTAAAAAAACTAAATTAGTATGTTTATATTGTGCTAAAGTATTTGCGGGTGGTGGCATTAATCGATTTAAGCAACATTTAGCTAGAGCTAATGGAGAAGTTGAACAATGTCATAAATATTCTCCTGATGTTCTACATCAAATGCTTTTAAATCTTAAAGGAAATGCTGCAAAAAAAAAAAGAGTTAGAGAAATGCAAGTAGATTTCAATCCATTTAATGCACAATAAAGGGAGCATGAAGAGATGATGATTAGGCAATTAGAAGATGATGATGATGATGGGGATGTCAATACTAAAAAACATATGTTACAACCGAAGGTTGCAGAAAAGAAAAAGATTCAAAGCACCAGCATTGTAAAACAATCGACTACAAGTTATGGAAAGCAGAAGAAATCTACAACATTAAGGACATATTTCATGCCGAGAACAACTCCTGGTGCTCAAAAGTCTCTTCAGAATTGTTGGCAAAGGAAAGAAGCAGTTGAACGGTGTGATCTTGCTTTAGCAAAGTGGATGATTGATGCATGTGTGCCATTTAATGTTGTTAACTCTGTGTATTATCAACATGCCATAGATGTTGTAACAGCCACGGGTCCTGGTTATAAAGGAACAAACTTGCATGCTATTCGTGGTTATTACTTGGCAAAAGCGGTTGATGAAATGAAGATTTATGTTGAGAGTTATCGAGAGATTTGGAAGAAGACTGGTTGCACATTAATGGCTGATGGATGGACAAATCAGAAAAGGAGGACTTTAATTAACTTCTTAGTATATTGTCCTAAAGGAACAATTTTTTTGAAAACTGTTGATGTATCAGATGTCTCAAAGACTGCTAGATTATTGTATCAATTGTTTAAAGAGGTTGTTTTGTATGTTGGGGTAGAAAACATTGTGCATATGGTGACTGATAATGCTATAAATTATGTTGCTGCTGACAGGTTATTGATGGAAGAATTTCCTTTAATATTTTGGTCTTTTGTGCTGCTCATTGCATCAACCTCATACTCTAGGACATTGGTAAATTGCAGTTAGTTTGTTATATTATTGAGCATACTTCTGGTATCACAAAATACATTTATAATCATTATTATTCATTGTATTTGATGAGGAAGTTCACTAGAGGAAAAGAAATACTTCATCCAGCTCCTACTCATTTTGCTACAAATTTCATTGCATTGCAAATCATTTTAGCTCATAAAGATGAGTTGAGAGCTAAGGTGACATCTAGGAAATGGGTCTCATTTGATTATGCTAAAGATAGCAAAGGAAAAAAGTTTGTTGAGAGTGTGCTAAACTCTCTGTTTTGGGAAGAATGTGCAATAATTGTGCGAATGAGTGAACCTTTAGTTCGAGTTCTACGAATGGTTAATGGTGATGATAGACCTTCAATGGGATATTTGTATGATGCTATTCATCATGCAAAAAAAGAAATGATGAGGAGATTTCAAAAGAGAAAGGCTAGAGTGAAACCTTTCATAGACATTATCAATAATCGGTGGGATGGACAACTATATAGAAATCTTTATGTAGCGGCATTTTGGTTGAATCCTCGATTTCAATATGATGCAAATATAATGGATAAACATATGAGCATCATTTCAGGACTTCTAGATGTTCTTGAAAAGTATGCATATGGAAATCTACCATTACAAAGTAAGATTACAAGTGAAATGAAGTTATTTAGGAATGTTAAACATGACTTTGGTCGAGCGTCCGCAATAAATAATCGCACCCTTATGCCTCCAGGTATATAATTTTTATATTTAAAAATATTATTTGACATAGTCTTACACTTTTACTTATTATTGTTTTTGTATAGATGAATGGTGGATGACATATGGAACCAGTGCTCCAAATCTACAACAGTTGGTTATACGAGTATTAAGTCAAACTTGTAGTTCTTCGGGATGCGAGAGAAATTGGAGTATGTTTGAACATATTCACTTCAAGAAGAGAAATAGATTGGAGCACCAAAGGCTTAATGACCTTGTTTACGTCCACTGAAATCTAAGATTGAAACAAAAGTATTTTTCTTTTATCTAATTCCTTAAATATTATTTTATCTTATTTAGTAGAATTATTAATACTTATATTGTGTTAACTTTCACTTTTAATATATAGGAATTATTGGAAATGACGAAATTATGATCCAACTAATGTTGAGACAATTTGTGACATTGAAAATTGGGTTGTAAAAGATGACCCGTCAATTTTGACAACTGAAGAAGCAGAGAGTTTTCACCAAGCTCTATCAACTATGACCATACAAGATACTTTAGATGATGGTAATTAATGATTGATTATTTAGTGATAAATATTATTTAAAATAAAATCTTATTTAACACATAATATTTATTTGTTAATTGTGTTTGAAATGTAGATGTCATAAATGTTAATGAGATTGAAGATGATTGTGACGATGAAGTTTCAAATGAGCATGCTGATAATTTATTAGGTGTTGACGAGATTAACTCAATTCCATTGACATTTGATCCAAATTTTGCTTCTATGGACACAGAAGAACTTAATGTGTTCATTCAACAAAAGTGAATGTGTTGTTGATTTAGAATTTATGTTGTTAGATGTTTTGTTTTAAATATTTTAGAATTTTTGTTGTTGGATGTTTTGTTTTAAATATTTTAGAATTTATATTTGGTTTGTGTTTTGGATATTGAATTAAATTTATGTTGTTGGTTTTAATATTTAAATTTGGTTTTATGTAAGTATTGCATTGTAAATTTGTAACTAGTTAGGTGTTTTATATATGTGTTTTTTTTTTGTTGACCCGAGTCAACCTATTTGACCCGTGACCCGATCACTGGACCAGATCGATAGCCGGGTCGGGTTTCAAAACTATGATCCTAGAAGCCTTGTTAAACAATTATACGGCCTCTAAAAGCTAAAAAAAACCACCAAAAAACCCAAAATTAACCTAAAACTAAAAATATTCCCGAGCTCAAATATATTTTTCTAGTCGTTTTCAAGGTAAACAAAAACTTAATATTAACCCATCTTATCATATGGAACCATTTGACATAAAAATAAACTGTTTTGATGGCAAAAAATCATCATCAATGATAGCTTTCTTTTTCTAAGCTGGAATCTGGCAACCCCCTTTCTCTCCTCCACCAAAAACAAAAACTACAAAATGAAAGAAATAAAGTTTGGTGCCGGAATGCATTTTTAAAAAAATTATAGGTATCATGAGTTTGACGAGTTGATCCGGATCAAATAAAAAAGTATTATTCATCCCAATTGTATTCATGACCCGAATCATAAATTTGACGGGTTGATTTGGATCTATCCAGAACATCTTCATCTCAATATTTATATATTAGGTTAAAACGACAACACCTTGAAAACATTTTTTAGAAGTCAAACTGGGTTTTGACCAAATCATGTTTGGACCATCAAATCGATCGGGTAATACCGGGTCAGCTCACGCCCAACTTAATTTGAACCTCGAGTTAGACAAGGGACAATATTAGAGGGTTTTCAAGTTGACTCGTCAGCTCGATGTGTTATTCTTATATTTTTTTAATACATTCACATAAAAATTATCATAATATTATTTTTTTTACAATTAAGATTTACTTTTATTATTGTGATAAACTGTTGTCTAAAAATAAACTTTTTGGTAAAACACATTGATGAGATAAAGGGGTTTTGATCGGAGAAATATCTTTTTTTTTTAATTTTAAATTGTTTATTTCTTTTATATATATATTATTATTATTGCTTTTGATATTTATTCAACAAAGAACATAGAACCAAAAAGTTATATTTATTTGTAAGAAAAACAATAACAAGAAAAGTCATTTTGTTTGAATGAGAATGTTCAATGCATTTGGGACACATGCCTACCTACCATGCAGCACGTATGAATTAAATACGGCGGTCCAAAGTCCGGACCGCTCCACTAGCAAATACTCTACATGTTGGCCACCCAAGTTTCAAAACAAGCAAAGAGGTGCCTCTCGTATCCAATAAGGCAGATGTCCCTGTAACTGGGTCGTAAACTTGTTCCACCAATCTCGTAGCCACTGGGCGAACAAATTTCACATGGAGAGGAGAGGAGAGGAGAGGAGACATCATTTTCCAAACAAAAAGGTTTGGCAGAAAAGAGTAGGACCCCTCCCCCCTCTATTCCTAATTATAGGTTGTTGTTTGCCTTTGAATTTGAAGGCTCGTAGTTTGGTCCGCCTAACAACCCATTTAACGTAAAGTCCAGGCATGATTGAGCTCCCACTCGCTGTAGAATTGGGATTTTATTTACGGTAATTTCCATGGATGATTGGTGTCCACCCCACCTCCAGTGTTTGGCAATATGGTTGTGGTTATTTTTTAAATAGCTTTTGGTGTTGAAATATATATTAATGATGTTTTTTTATTTTTTAAAAATCATTTTTGATATTAACACATCAAAAAACGATCTAAAAAATATAAATCCCATTTAATTTTAGTAAAAAAAAATTTTAAAGTTAATAAAAACAATTACAAATCAATGCCAAACAGAATAACTTTCGAGGGAGACAGAGACGCAAACTACTTCCGTGCACCAGCAACACGGAGTTTCTTGACTGCGTGCATGTGCCGGAGATATATCGATGTCACATCACCAACTCTCCCAGCCGCCCTCGATCGTCTCTTCAACTCTAGCTAGCTAGCTAGCTAGCAGATATTTAGTGGCGATATTGCTGACGCCCACCTCTTCTGAAAACTGGAATGGGTTAAAGTAAGTGCAGCACAAGGTCCAATGGATCTGCGGGTGGTGAGTTGGTCTGTTTCTTCAATGCGCAGGTTCATAGGAATTTCTTCTTCATAAAGAACAATTGGGAACGTATTTCCACTCTATGAAAGCACGTACCCTCCTGCTGCAAGCCAAACTCTCAGGGAACTTTTAATAATTTAAAGAGTTGTGCCATTAATTACATGTACTAAATAGTTTCACTCTGAGTTATCCCATGAAAGAAAACAAATCCTGTAAATCTAAAGAATCAAGTTTAATAAAAATATGAAACATGGAGTAGGTAAATCCAAACACAAAAGCTATTGAAACAAACTTCACCCATGATTAACGACTCAGAAGTATAAAAAAAAAACACCTCAAAATAATATTGTATCACGCAAAACATAAATTTATGAGCACAAGCTAATAATCAGTTAGCATAAGTTTAATACTTAAAATAGTCATAAAATATTGATTTTAAATCAAAGCAAACCCAAACTAAAATACAAGCTCGGAACTAAAAACTAAATATAAATATCCAAATAATAAAATAAACCATCAAATAAAACCTTGAAACAATTCAGATTAATATAAAAAAATAATTCATCCCAAAAAAATCTGCCATTAAATACTCCAGCCATTAACCTGCCGAATATAATTGCATTATAAGGAAAAGGATTGTCTTTAAATAAGAAGTTTACAAGTAAAAAAACAACAAATAACAAAAACCATATTGCATCTATTAACTTGTATGGCAAGACCTCACCGAATTCCGATTAATCTGAAATTTTAATTCAAATGTAGAACAATATATTTAGAAATATGCTTGATAGCGTAAATTAAGCTGGATAATAGATATAATTACGTTAAAATATATGACACTAAAATATGAATTGTTTACCGAACAATTATTTAGTAATACTAATATTATTAACTAAAAATTAATTTATATTGTGGTTAGGCTTGTTCATCAATATTGAATTAACAATAAAGGCAACATTAATTTTAATTAACAATGTTATTTTAATCAGATTCTGTAGTGTTGGGATAAAATAAGATTTTCGAGAGATGAGCATATTATATAATGTACGTATGACATCTCTTGATGACTCATGGGAGCAACCACAAGCATAGAGAAAGAATGAAGGAGGAATTAATTAGTTGACACAGAAGGCGGTGCTAGCATAGTATATAGTATTTGATGGTTTTTCAGCAGGCTCAAGACATACGGGTTTGAAGAGAAATGGGCCATTGAGAAATCGTTGACCTGAAATTATCATCTAAAACAAAAGTAATTTATTTATTTATTAATTAATTATGGGGGGTGGGGGCACAACCTTATTTATTTATTTATTTATTTATTAATTATGGGGGGTGGGGGGCACAACCTTATTTATTTATTTATTTATTTATTTATTAATTATGGGGGGCGGGGGGCACAACCTTATAAATAATGATGATGGGACAACAATTTGTTCGTTGTTCCTCATATGACTTCTCTTGTACTCCAAGCGTCCTCAAATCTCCACTTATTTACCTTCTCGCTTTTTGTTGGGAGTTGGATTCTTCATCTTATTATTGTTTTTTTCTATTTTTTAACATTTTAAATTTCATCATTGATAGTGTGGGTAGTATTTTTTTTTAAAATATTTTTTATTTAAAAATATATTAAATTAATATATTTTTTATTTTTTAAAAATTATTTTTAATATCAGCACATCAAAATAATCTAAAGACACCAAAAAATATTAATTTAAAATAAAAAAATTTCAATATTTTCAAAAACGTTTTTGAAATGCAAAAACAAACAGGGTTGACTCATTTACTGTAGCCGGGTTGTACTCATGTTTAAAAATATAGCAGAGATTATTTTTAAAATATTTTTTAAAAAAAATATATTAAAATAATATATATATATATATATATTATAAAATTTATTTTTAATATTAGTATATTAAAATATCTGAAAATGTAAAAAAATATATTTTTTTGCTTACTGTTACCGAGCATAATACCTGGGAAACCTTTTCTTTGAGTTGAATACAAAATTAGATTCTCACGGAATAAAATTGTTTAGTTAGTTATTGAATTATAAACTCCAATATTATTACTTAGTTATTGAATTATAGAAAACTAGCTATATCTTAAACAACGGGATGATTAAATACTAGTTATTTAATTATTATTATTAATATTATATACAATCAATTATTTAATAATTCGATTACATTAAATTACTACTCATTATAATCATGTGTCTTTGAACATAAATATTAATAATTTTCATACCCACGGATTTTGTATAATTCTTATACCATTGCTTTTTTCCAACTTGGTATCACTTTTTTATTTTGTTATTGATTGAAGTTTAATTTAGAAAAATCCTATGCTAAAACTAAAATCAAGATAATTTATATATATATATATAAAAAAGTTATTATTGCAATCTTTAATTATTGATTTCATAATTCTTTTGTTGTTTTTCAAGAAGAAAATAACTATCAAGTTATTACAATAAACTAGCAATGGCTTTACTATTGAATCTATAACCTAAAGCCCTATCATGAAATTCCTTAACCATTTTACTTGTGAAGTTGCTTCAAAACATGTTATAAATTATATGTTCATTATGTATGATCCAATAATCATCTATTTGACACTCTTTCATGATATTGCATCTCTATCTAGCATGAAGATATGTCCTAAAGTGTATTTTTTAGAATCTTGACATCTAATAAAATTTGAATTTGGACATCCAATCACTTTTAAATTCTCGACATGTCTATAAGATAGCATGTAATTCTTGGTTCCTTGTAGACATTTCATAACTTTCTTGGAGGCTTTGTAATAAGCTATTTATGGATTACTTTAATATCTACCGAGCATTTTTATTGCAAATCTTATGTCATGCTTCGTACATATTCTTGCTTTTCTAAATATTTTTCAGACATTGATTTAGATTAAATTTACCATCCTTCACTATGAGTGTTGCATTAACTTTACACAAACTTATCTTGAATTTCTTTAGAACTCTTTCAATATAGGCTTTATGATACATATATAATGTCCTTTTAAACCTGTCTCTGTGAATATTTATGTCAATAACATAACTAGCTTCACCTATATTCTTTATTTTACAGTTCTTTAAAAGAAATTTTTTAGTATCCTTTAGCAAAATTTCATCACTGGTTGCAAATAAGATGTCATCCACATATAAGACTAAGAAAATGCACCTATTCCCACTGAACCTAAGGTATATACAAGTTATCCACAATGTTTTCAATAAAACTATAAGAGGAATAAAATTTTAAAAACCAACTTCGGGAGAACTGTTTTAGTCTATAAAATGACTTCTTTACTTGCAAACTAATTTCTTACCTTTATCATAACAAAATCCTTTAGGTTTCTTCATATGTATCTTTTCATCTAGAACTCCATTATTTCACATCCATTTGGTATAGCTCTAGATCAAAATGAGCTACTAGAGTCATTATGATTCTAAATGAATCCTTTTTTTATACTAGGAAATATGTATCATGGTAGTCAATGCTTTCTATTTGTGTGAAACCATTGGCTACCAATCTAGTTTTATATCTCTTAATGTTGCCATTTACGTCTTATTTGGTCTTATAGATCCGTTTTCAGCCTATAACTTTAACTCATTTTGGTAACTCAATTATTTATTATACTTGGTTTTTAGCTATAGAATCCATCTCTTTTTTCAATATATTGTAGCAAACCTTAGAGTTTTCCCCGCTCATAACTTGTGAAAACATAATGAGATCATATTCTAGTTCAATGTCAAAGTCAAATTCAACTAGGTATACTAGATAGTCATCTGAAATGATTGTTCTTCTTTCTCTTGATGATCTTCTAACATCTTAATTTTCACCCATAACTTATGGGTGTTGAAATTTGGTTCAATGATGACTTGTTCCTTTTAAGATGGTAGTTCTTGAATTAGTTATTCTGCTAAAATACCAGGGGTTTGACATACTTTAGGAATGACCAAGGTATCTTTATTCACGAGAGTATTGTCTTGATCCCATTATATCCTTCAAGAAATATAACTCCCCCTAGTGTCATTATTTTCTATAAACTTCACATTTCTTACCCTAACAATTATAAGAGTATTTGAGGGACAATAAAACATAAAACCTTTAGAATTTTCTACATAATTAATAAAATATTTGCTTACAATTCTAGGATCCAATTTCTTTAATTGTGGATGATATACTTTAACCTCAATAGAACAACCCCAAATGTGTAAATATCTTAAATTGGATTTCCATCCTTTGCATAATTTAAATGGTGTTTTAGGAACCACCTTTGATGAAACTTTTTTTAAGATATTCATTGATGTCTTTAACAGTTCACTCCACAAAAAAGTAGTTCATTGCTTCCTCACATACTCCTAACCATATACATAAGGGCATAATTTTGTCTTTCAACAACACCATTTTGGTAAGGTGTTCCAAACATGGTATATTGTCCAATGATACCTTCTTCTAAATAGTTTACAACTGGACCTTTTATTTGCCCATATTCTATGTATATTGTGCAAAAGGCTCACCTTATTATGGTTTGTGATGCTAGTAAGTGGTGGTTCAAGGATAGATTTTCGACTGAGAAGTGTTGTTGGCAGTTCCCTCTAGTGGCTACAAGTATTCTTTGTGTTAGCAATATTTAGTAATAACAATTATGGAGAGAATACTATGGAATTGTTGGGGTGGTTTTTAGAGTGAGAATTCCTACCCCTTGTCTATGATGCTGACGTTTTTTAAATGGAAAAGAAAGGTTACAATTATGGAATTTGATGATGGAAATTAGACTGTGTTTTTATCTTGATTGTAGAAATTTAGGGATTGATTTACTCAGAATTGACTCGGGGTTGATTGTTGGATTTTTGGGATTAAATATATGTAATCTTGGGATTGAATTGGCTGGGTTTTTGGAAACACCAAGAATTCAATTGAGTCCTAAAATCTTATTGCCTTTTTCATTGCAGTCCTTTGCTTTTTGGATTTTCAATTTTCAATTAATTAGGGTTTTAATCTTGGATTTTATTTTTAATTTCATCCTTAATTAAATTAATTAATCCTTTTAATTTGACTGTATTTTCCAATTTAGTCATTGGTTCTTCAAATATTTTAATTAAAGACAAGCTAAACCTTTTTCCTTAATTACTTTTCAATTAAGTCTCCAATTACACCCAAAATTATACTTTATTTTTTTCTTCCTGCACTTAGTTTTAGGCTTGTAAAATTTCAATTATTTGTATAATTTTATTCCTAACTGTATGTTATTTTTTGCTTTTTATATAGCTATTTCTTTATTTTTATGATTATTTATAACTTATTATGACATACAAAATTGGTTTATGAAAATAATAATTCACACAAACCACTAGTGAAAAACCTCCTAAAACTCTTTTTAGGAGAGAGGAGTCACCATTTCTTATATGCTAGCTCTTTCTTTTCTCTACTCTACCTATTTGTATAGATGAAATGTGTATAATATTTTTTGTGTAGATAATATAAAGTATAACATTCTATTTATAGAGAAAACTTAATAACCCTATAAATATCAAAATATCATTTTGTCTCCTGAATAATATTACATATATTATTTTATGATAGTTTTAGAAATTTATGCAACCAAGTCTTTTCTTGATTTTGCTAAGTCTAGAATTATAATTCTCCATATTAATTACATTCTAGTTTTCAATTTCTAAAACTTATTTATAATCAATTATTCTTGATTAATTATTCTAATTTAATTTCTAACAAATGATTCTTATGTGTATGACCCATTAAGTTCTCAAATATGTTAGACCAAATATAAGTCATGTCTTAAATAAAATATGATTAAATAAATTAAATAAATTAATTTATTATCAATTCACCAATTAACTAATTTATATTTGAAGAACAAATGCACCGTCAAGAAATATATTATGATCTTCTAAATATTAGAAAAATCATAAGTGGTTTAACTTAACTTTTAAGTGACAAGTTTCTTAATATAATCATTATCTCTTTATAAAAAAAAATTTGATTTCGACATTATAGCATTGAGTGTATATGCTATATCAAACATGTTTGTTTTTAACACTATAATCATTGATTTTTTGAATAAGGTTTGAAACTCTCTTTAAATCTCGTTCCAACTTGTGTAATCAAGATTTGTTTTTAATACTATAATCATTGATTTTTTAATAAGGTTTGAAACTCTCTTTAAATCTCGTTCCATCTTGCGTAAGAATTTCATAATCAACACTATTTGAGAATATGTTAAACATTTTTTTTTCAATTCACCTAGGGTGATGAATCCTTTCTTGATCATTCAAATACCTTCATATAGTTCATGCAATACCAAATATTTGCCTATTTGTTACCATTGATTAAGACAACAAGTAATGAGGGTAAAAACATAACATTCTCTATATAAGATAACTTGATGATCTCAAGTCTAAGGATCACTTATAAATTGACACATGAGTCTTTCCATAGACATAAGTGATCTCTATATAAAAACTCTTCATGCGAGTCAATTCAGTGTATATATCATTTGATAAGTACCCACTGATAAGAGAATTTTTAGCATGTATATTTTCCACTATTCATGCTTGATTTTGAAATATTTTGGATGTGTTGCACAAGATAATTAGAAATTCGGATCCCTTTTTGAACTATTGACCTCATGGGAAATTAATGTGTTTTCAGATACTAGATTATTGAGCAGGCAGAATCTGACAGTAAAACCGAACATTGATTTATTATGTGCTGCAAAGGAAGCTATACAACTCAGTTCCAAATGTTCATCACCATTTTTAAATATCTGCGATGAAGGTCTCAAAAATATATGAAGGGTATATAACTCAGTTTTGCTGTTTCGAAGCCCAAAAAGCGAGTCGAAAAACAAGGATTGAATCAGACCCGAACTTCCTGCACTCCAAATACTATCTCGGTTTATAGCCCTTATCTCAAGTCTCAGAGGTCCAAAAATTGAAAAATTGGTGTCGTTGGAAAGAAGATTTGATTTTCTATAATTTCTCCAGAAATAGAGATCTTTGAATTCACACGTTTCCTGCCTCAAATCTGGCCCGCAATGTCTAGGTAGGAAGGAATTCAAATCAGAAAAGAAAACTATTTTTATTCTAGCGGGGGTAAAAAGGCCACAATATAAAAGAAAAAAAGAGGGGTCTGCAAAGGAAACGTGCATACATAGAGAAACCCTGAAATAGACTAAAGGAAGAAGAAAAGGCAACACAAAGAGGCAAAAATAGAGAAGATTTGGAGGACACCTATCTATTCCACTGCCATTCTCTGCTTTTGAGTGATGTTTATCGTATCAAGTTTGTTTCTCTTTAATTTAACTATGGAGTAGACTTTTATTCTAGGATTTTTGATGTAACCTTACTATAAATATGTGAATAATTTCTTCGATTGAATTATTACATTAAGTTGTTGAGTATTTCATTCTATGTGTAATGCTTGTGTATGTTTGACCAACATCTGCATGATTTAGAATTCAATTTGAGACTGAGAAGTGATAATTATTTTAGTTATTGTTTGAAATATCTTAAGTAGAGGATAGAGATATCCTAGGAACTTTTATAATCGTTACAGGTTTTACGGTACTTAATAAATTTCGACAAGTTCAGAACTTTTGTAGAGTATATGAAATTTGCTTGTCGAAATAATTCATTGATACTCGAGAGAGATTATTGTTTAAATTAGAAAAACCTGATTATCAATGTTAGGAGTAATTAATTTAATTGAGAAAGTTCACATATGAATAGTTGCGGTAATTCAGAAATCCTAGAACCAGTACAATTGAATTCATTAATATTTAATCAATTGGTTGTTTGTTTTTAATCATTAATTTTTGTTTCATAAACTATCTCATTCGATTCCTCAAATAAATCATAATTTAAAAGACTTTAGTAATTAGTAGTAATTTTTACAAATCCTCGTGGGACGATACTCTACTCATCACTTTATTACTTGTTAATATTCGTGCACTTGCGAAATTAAGCAACACCCACGTATTAGTTCCATGTATCCCTCATACCTTAACCTATAAGAACAACTGTTTTCTTTCATAAATAACATAACATGTAACAGTCTCAATGACTCTAATTAATGTCAAACCTTAATAGAGCATCAACTATGAACATTTAGGAACAATACTTTGATATAATAAGAATCTCATAATTATAATCACTTTATCTTTTCCTTTTTGAAGAATTTTTATTCCAAGAATTTTATATTTACTCTAGACTCATTAATCAAACATAAATGAATATCAAAGATAAATAATATATTTATTAATAATAAATATATTTCTTACATAAATAAAGTCAGTGTCATGTGTAACCAACTGATTGAATCCAAAGAATATACACTAACAAATATAGGTTATAACATATAAATGAGATTACATTAAATGAACATTCAAGATTCTTGATGGGTGAATCAAAACGATGTTGTTTTACATTTAAAAGTGGAAAACTATAAAAAATATCAAGGATTGTTTTGTAGGTTAGGATGAACATTTAAAAAATAATTTATTTTTTTCTAACAAAATAACATTGTTTATTACTCAAAAGTAGCTAAACAATGTCGTTTTGCACTTAACCAAGTGATACCGTTCATTTGAACATGAAATTTAATGTCGTTTTTTTTTTTTTATATTTTTACATTTTCTCTTACTAACTTTTTTTTTAATAAGGTGTCTTTGAACTAGCTTACATGTTACTCGAGACCAAATCTTTCTAATGTAGCTATTTTACGGGGCACCCTTATATCAGCCTAGTGCATTTAGAGGAGTTTAATTTGAAAATCCATTATGGCATCGAATACCAAAGCTGGATACCAAAAATAAAAAAACGAGGACCAATAAGCCTCTAGTCTAGTGGTGGTGAGTTCCTTACAATTGCAAGAGGTCATAGGTTCAACTCCTTCCTCTAGAGTATTAGAGATTAGAAAATGTCCAAGTACTAAAGAAGGCAAGAGTAACCCCTTATTTTTATAGTGATGTCCATTTTAGTTTGTTGTAGTAATCGCCTTACCCCGCTAACTACTAACATTAACTTTGTGACTATTTAGGAGGTGTTTGAATGTATAGTAACAATTGCTTTTTAAAGTGTTTTTTTATTTAAAAAAATACTTTTGAAATACAAAATTAAACAGACTCTTAACCATCTATTGTGGGTTATAGGGTCCTCTTTATGAAAAAAAAAAAAGAAATAAGAAAGTGTGGTATTTTCTCATGTACATATTTATTAGAGTGTTAACTTCTTATATAAAACTCGAGTTAACATAATTTAATTTTGGAGTTTTATTGGAAAAATAGACAATAAGACAATCCATTATGCTTGAGTTAAACTATGATTAAAAAAAAGAGTCATTTAAACTTAGATTTAAAGTTTGATTATTTTTATAATAAAACTTAAATATTATTATAAACAAACTTAAATAGTTTACTTGAAATGTTTGTGAATATAAAATATATTTTTGTATGTTTATTCTAAAAAAAAACTTATTATAAAATAATATTATGTTATTTCATGGATACAAAATAATTATAAAATATATATAAATTGAAGTAAGAGACTAAGGCCCTATTTGTTTGCAGAAAAATAGTTTTCTATTGGAAAGTGGTTTCCTTGGAAAGTGAATTCCGGGAAAGTAAATTATTTTCCGATGTTTGGTAGTGTCATGAAAAATAAGTTGGAAAACACTTTACAGTGTTTGGTTATGTTATAGAAAATGAGCTGGAAAATAGCTTATTAATGTTTTTTTTTCAAGTTTATTAAAATAATAAGAAACAAATCTTACAAATTAAAAAGTTGAATGAGAATGAAATTGAAAAAAAATATAATTTCATAAATTATATCAAATAAAATAAATAATAATCAAAATAATAGAGATAAAATATAACAGATAAAAAAATTGAAAGATGATGAAATTAAAATAATAATAATAATAATTACAATTTCATAAATTTTTTTAAATAAAATAAGTAACAATCAAAAGACCGATGACCGCATTTGATAGATAAAAAATTTCAATTAAAAAAATGATAAAAGAAAAGTAAAAAAAAGTCATAAAAATAAGAACCAAAGTTAATGTAAAAATTAGATTAAATTAAATTTTAAGGGATGAAATTGAAAAAAAAATTCAAACAAAATACATAGCAATCAAAAGTTTGAGGACCAAATTTGACATAATTAGCAAATAATATGATATTTCTAAATTTTTCACAACTTTTAGAAAGTGTTTTCCGCCCAAAATAAAAGGAAAATACTTTCCTGGAAATCATGTCAAATTTTTATTTGACAGAATAATGTTTTTTTGTTGATCGGAAAGTGTTTTTTATTGACCAACTTTTATAATGGCAAACAAACACTGAAAAGTTTGTAAAATGATTTTCCGAAAACCACTTTCCGGGAAAAAAATGTACCCTAATATATAACATTGAAACAAAACTTGTTAATTTTCAATTAAAGTTTATCTTAAAACTATTATTTTTATTTCATTTTGTATACTAATGAAGAAGATAGAGTTGATTAAAAAAATAGTGAATTAAACTTGAAATAATTTGAAGATAAATATAAAACTCAAGCTCGATTTTATTTTATTTTTTTTTAGACAAAACAATGTGAACTAGATTTGATTTTAACAAACCAATCCTAAACAATTATATGAAAATCTAAAAACTATGAGAAAATCGTTATAGCAATTGATAGTAAAAGTCCATTTGCCCTTCTCAAAACAAGAAAAATAACTAAATTACTATCTATTGGAGGTAATATCAACTTTTTTACAAGGGTCCATTGATCATTACTATAGTGATAAGGGATATATTGATCTATTTTATTTTTATTTTTTATTTATAGTAAAATGACTACATTACCATTGGAATCAAATTTTCTAAAATTGATGCCCATGGGATTTTTTGTATTTTTATGCACATTAAAATAACTAAATTACTCTTAAAAAGTAAAACCACATTCACTAGTTGTCAAGGGCGTTTTGGTGATTTCACTATGATTTTTTTCCGATATAATCAGGTCGATGGAGGAGCAATTTAGTAATTTTAAAAATACAATATTATTTATTAAAAAAACAGTTGATGCAACTACACTTGTCACCACGTGGGTTGCTCCCGCGCCATTTGAGCTACGTGTGGAAAGGTGTTAGATGATCAAACAATAGTTTTCAGGACGATGTTCGAATCGTCTCAACGATCTCTTGATCCTGGTGTTACGTGTGGTGGAAGGAGCTCCGATTTGGTACTAACAACCTTTTATTTTTTTTCTCTACACCTCGATTTTTGTTCTAACCCTATAAAATTT
>Ga0325401_1001350_pt1 | contig 20599 bp, 12 predicted proteins | sample PopdelMetagenome_FD_205666 | JGI IMG/M metagenome (GOLD analysis project Ga0325401, IMG submission 205666) | Populus deltoides microbial communities from Bellville, Georgia, United States - Xylem-PdKOR-R2 | ecosystem: Host-associated > Plants > Phyllosphere > Stem > Wood/Secondary xylem | place... | reverse complement strand
GCACTCGAGATATTTTAAGAACTAAAAATAAATAATCAACAAGGATTTAATAATAAAAAATATTTTTCATTAATCATACTTAAACCTAAATTCATGAACCCACATTTTTAATATACCATAATCCTCAAAACCATTTTAGATTTGAAATTTTTGCTATTTATTTCATTCATATTTAATTAATTTTTAAAATATATTAAAGTATTCATCCACCATAATTTTAACCTAAAAAAAGGAGTGGACCTCATATAATTTATCAATATAAAGCTCATTACATGTTTTATAAGCCACCCCAAGAGCGTTAAATTAGGATTTAATTGTAATGAGATGATCTGTACCCATTTTATTTTAAGCCTATATAATTAGCATGGCTAGATTTATAATTTTGAAAGATTTGGTGCTAACTACACCGTGACAGGAGATGGCAAAGCTATATTCCTCCTCCTCCTCCTCCTCCTCCTACTTTATTCTTGCCTTTCTCCTCTTGATATCAGGTAAAACTAAATCCCTCTTCTCTTTTATATTTCTATCTTGTGCATGGATACCTATTTATTTTCATCTCATCGTATTGTTGTGGTAGGTTTCTAACATGATTTGGTCGCCGGTTTTTGTTGTGGCAGTTGACAGTGGGCTATCTCAGGTGGGAAAGCTCTCCCGATGTGTGAGTAGCTGGGATTGCAAAGACAAGCAAGCTTGCAAGGACGAGTGCAGCTCTCGTTATGCTGGTGGTTATGGATTGTGCACTGGCCATCCCAGAGCCTGCATATGTTCTTATGACTGCCCTCCCCTTTACATGAACAACACCGTGTAACGAGATAGATGCACATTTTTCCAATAAAAAGTTGAACTTATTAAGCTGAAACAATATTGCAATAAAAAAACCAGATTATGAGCATGAGGTTGCTGAATTTTAATTCATAATTGTAGTTGTCGAAGGAAAGGTTATTAAACCCAACTCGGTTTATAACTCGATTTTAGATCTAAAATGATAGATTGGACGGGTTGATTGAAATTAATTCATAATAATATCATAAATGTTTTTTTTTTAGATGGATCAAAAGTTTTTTTAAAATTTATCTGAATTTTGATTGAATTAATTAAATTATGAATTGATTAATTAAATTAACTAAATCTAATTTAAATTAATATTTTTTTAAAATCCAACCTAAGTCGGGTTTAATAAATATAGGATACTAGATTTTTTTCTTTTTATTTAGTAGAATTCTATACTATTTTCCTTTATTTTTTTGTCATTTTCTTTTAAGAAGTAAAATACCATTCTCGTTGTAACTTCTAACCTGGATTATTACTTCTAATCTATTGAAACACGTTTTTCTCTTTGATTTGCAATGGAGAATTCCAACTTGGTTTCTTTTGACCTCAAAAAAACATTAATTTAGATTACCGTAACAATTTATTTATAAATCACGAATAGTTGCACTAATAAAATTATTAAAAAAATTAAAATGTGAGAATCAATATTAAAAAAAAAACTAATTTAAAAAATTCAACCTCATTATCGATGTAAAGAATCTATTTAAAACTCTATATATAAATAAAGAATATAATCTCAGTTTGATATTCTAAATATTGGTCTAAGAATATACTTTATCATCAAACTAAAATATTATTATTATTATTATTATTGATTACTCCTAAAAATATTACTCTACTTCTATATTATATTATAACATTTGATTATTGTTTAGTAGACATGCTTTAAATATAGAAATTCATTCTAAATTATTCATTTTTTCAATTGATATTTGATTGGACATAAAGTATAAAAATTAATCTCAAAGCTATCTATTTTTTAATTAAATATTTTTTTTATTTTCTTATCTTAAAATATTGACAGAAAAAATAAAATAAAATAAAATTAATCAACATAAAAAAACACATAAGCATCAATAAAAATAAAAATAAATAAAAAGGGCCCAAAGGGAAATAAAATGCAAAGTAAAAAATCTAGGGTTGGCGCGCGGTCTGTCCTTTTGCACTGACCCGATTACTATTTTGGATTCCGGCGAGACCACCTCCTCTCTCTCCCCTCAAGCCTCCAATATCTAGGGTTTTTGTAGTTCCTCTCTCCGACTAAAGCATTATGAGAGGATTCTTAAACAAGCTCGTTTCTCGCTCTCTCTCCGTCGCCGGCAAATGGCAACACCAACAACTCCGCCGCCTCAACATCCACGAATATCAGGTCTCCCTCTCCCTCCCCTCCTCATCCTTACTAATTTTCGATTGTGATTTTCTGGACGAGTCTCGCGAGAATTCTTTTCGTTTTTTTTAGTTTAATTTAGAATAATTTAGTGTTTTTTTTTATTGCATTGCTTTGAGATATGCAGCAATCCTGAACCCTATATTTTCTTGATCTTATGCGGTGATTGATGGCTGTTATTACTGTTGTGGTGTTTCTTTTTTTGACCAGGGAGCTGGGTTGATGGGGAAATATGGGATCAATGTGCCAAAAGGTGTAGCTGTTGCTTCCCTTCATCATGTTCAGAAGGCTCTTCAATATGTATTTCCTAGCGAAAGCGAGGTAATTTGAATTAGTCTTGTACCAAATATTTGCAAAGACGTGGATTTTTCTTTCCTAAGAAATGTTGGGGAAGAGAAGAAAAAATTTAGCTATGTAAAATTATGGAATGGAACTATCAGTATGGAAGAAAAAATTTAATTATGTAAAATTATGGAATGGAACTATTAATATGGATTGTATGTTTTCAAGGTTCTGAATGATGTACTAGTAGTTAAAAGATTAACTTTGTTGTATCTTGTTGGTTTAATTTACTAAGGGAGGCTAACTTTGACCCTGGTGCAGTTGGTGGTTAAGAGCCAGGTTTTGGCTGGTGGGCGAGGATTAGGAAAGTTTAAGAATGGTTTTCAGGGCGGTGTTCACATTGTTAAGACTGACAAGGTTGAAGAAACTGCTGGTAATGAAGATTGGGTTCTATCTTTCCTTGACAACTTAATTGAGGGTTTTTCTTTTTGCAATATCTGCAGTTTTTCTTTGTCACTTGTTGTCTCACTTTTTGTTGAATGAAAGGGATAGCTCCTAGGTTCCTTTGATGGATTCACTGACTATTTTGTTCTTTTAATGTGGAACTGGCCTTTCATGTTTTTACTGCAGCGGTCTCGGTAATCCCATCTCTCATATTTTAATTGCATGCAGGAAAGATGCTTGGCCAGATCCTTGTTACTAAACAAACTGGTTCTCAAGGCAAAATTGTTAGCAAGGTTTGTCATTGATGGTCTCTTTTTACATATTAACTTTTTGTTGCATACAGTCTTTGATCAATCGGTGCATGGGTAGCTGTTTTCATGGCATTTCAATTGCCTGTTAGTGGCTTATAAAACTTGATTTGTGTATCTTATGATTTTACAAAGAAGCCAATTAAAGACTCATCAATGCTTGTGAATGAAGAATCACTTTAGTTTTTTTACAGTTAAACCAGGGGATGTGGTGTGATTTTTTTTTCAACGGTCTTATTTAATGATCAAGTTGCATGAAATACTTGGATGCCTGTTTTGTAAGATTTAAAGAAGATCCCATCATAAGATGAACTCCACTTAACAGAGGAATTATATTTTCATGGTATTACTTTCACAATTGTCTTTCAGCTCCATTTCTTGAGCATCTCACATTTAGTGTTCGTATTTATCTTGCCCATACACGTTTTTCAAAAATCTAGCTTGATGGATGTCATGTTTTAGATGTATTACACCAGTGTACATATTTCTATCTTTTGTTCATGTTAAATTAACTGTTACAAGTCATGTTTCACTATCTTATGAGATTTGACTTGTATAGGATCTCTCCGTCTGTTTTTAGACATGGATGAAGTGACTGTGAACCATGAGCTATAATTCTTAGACTCACATTGTGTATTATGACAGTGAAAATAACAAATCTGGCTATAAGGTTTTAGTTGGTTAGCCATCCATTTCTTGTGTCTCAGAGCAAATTCTTACTGATTAACTCGTTGATGTTTGCTTAACATGGAAAACTTGTGGGTTCTTGAGAAGAATGTGCATTGGACTCTATTGATAAAACGTCCCACATCATGGTCTTATGTTTCTTCTTTGGTTTCAGATATTTGATGACTGCAATACTAATACTGAGTTTTCAGTTTGCAAAAAAAAAAAAAAAAAAAATGGTTATCATGGAGTTCGTATCTCCATATTTTGTTATTTTCATCCAGCAATATTTCCTTTAATTTTCCTTGCACAAGGATAATGATTGTCTTGGGGATGGGTTTGAGGTTCAGTTAATTTCCTTTCCTTTTGCAGGTTTACTTGTGTGAAAAGTTATCACTGGTCAATGAGATGTACTTTGCTATCATGCTGGATCGGACAACTGCTGGTCCAGTATGTTTCACTTGCCAATATTGTTATTTTTGCCTCTTCTTTGGTTTATCAATTTTACTTTGAAGTCAGTTTCAGTAAATTTGTCTTTCATATAATTACTCGCAAAAAACTGTTCTGAATCAACATCTTGTTTTTCAGCTTATCATAGCCTGTAAAAAGGGGGGAACCAGCATTGAAGACCTTGCTGAGAAATTTCCTGACTTGATTATTAAGGTTTGATCCTTTTTCTTCTAATGTTTTAGCATGGGACAATCTGTGCAGTCTCTTTGTCTCTTGCTCATTGCCTAATTGTTATTTAACTGATCCATTGTTGTATCTGCATTCTGATAGGTACCCATTGATGTATTTAAAGGAATTACTGATGAAGATGCTGTAAAAGTTGTTGATGGCCTGGCTCCAAAGGTTGCTGATAGAAATGATTCGATTGAGCAAGTGAAGAAATTATATAAACTCTTTTGCGAGAGTGATTGCACATTGTTGGAAGTGAGTACAAATTCCTGCATTCAATTACTGTTAATGATGTGTTTATTTCTTTTCCATTGCTCAGGCATGCTAGTTTAGCATTTCCTTTGTCCATATGCATATGTGAACCCCTTTCCTCTCTGCTCAGATCAATCCCATTGCAGAGACTTCTGATAAGCAATTGGTAGCTGCTGATGCTAAATTGAATTTTGATGATAATGCTGCTTTTCGTCAAAAGGAGATATTTGCTCTCAGAGATCCAACACAGGAAGATCCAAGAGAGGTATGTTTTTGTTTATTTTTTTCCTTCCGTGGGCAACTTAAGCACTGGTTATGTGGAGAATCATGAAAGGTTTTGGTCCTATGTTGCATGTTAAGTATGCTCTGGTTGAGTTGACATGTTTTGAGACACATGGTCACACGTGCTGAGACACACACAAATGCTTTTGCGTTAACTTTTTTAACTAAGGATGGTGAAATGCATTATTAATTGCTGTATCTTTTTAACTTTTTTAACTAAGATAGGTGGCTGCTGCCAAGGCAGATCTAAATTATATTGGCTTGGATGGGGAAATTGGTTGCATGGTGAATGGTGCAGGATTAGCAATGGCTACAATGGATATTATTAAACTGCACGGAGGAACTCCTGCAAATTTTCTTGATGTGGGTGGTAATGCTTCTGAAGAACAGGTAATATGATTTAGTTTTGCTTTAACTTCTTTAATCATCCACTGGCCTTTCTGCCCAGTTTGGCTGAGGGGGTCTGCACTGTTGTCATAACATATGCATGCTCTCATTCTGTTTTTTTTGGCTGATGGAAATGGATCATCCACAAGTCCAATTCTCTTAAGAAAGCAATTTTATGAGGCAGGTGGTTGAAGCATTTAAGATACTGACTTCTGATGACAAAGTAAAGGCAATTTTGGTGAATATATTTGGAGGAATAATGAAATGCGATGTGATAGCAAGCGGAATTGTCAACGCTGCCAAACAGGTCAGATCTGCATCATATTATATTCGGGTTTTAATCAAAACAATCGTCACTGTATTCATTCTAGCTTCTTTGACCCTCATCAGCACAATTACTACTGTGCGGAGTTTTATGACAAATAAATTGGAGGAGTGGTCATTTCACACACAAAAAAAGAAGCAAAAAAGAAGAACTTAGTTGTTAAAAAAAACTAGATGTTCGTAGCAGTTCTGAATAATATTGTTAGATATTTCATTTGATTTGCGAAGGCATTAACTTTCTTAATCCTCCTTGAAAAGGTTGCTCTGAAAGTTCCAGTTGTTGTACGTCTCGAAGGCACTAATGTTGACCAAGGAAAGAGAATTCTAAAGGTAAATGCAAAATTTGATTATGATATTCAATCATGTACATTCATTTGTCTTCAGTCATGGATGTTCAATTTGAACTGTGATGGTAATTTATTTTGTCCATTAATATATGCAGGAGAGTGGAATGGCACTAATCACAGCAGAAGATTTGGATGATGCTGCAGAGAAAGCAGTAAAAGCATCAGCTAGTTGAGGAATCATGATATGGAACCAATTTATGTTCCTTACAATTTTTAGAACTTAGGAATCTAACATGTTGAAAATTGAAAATAATATAGCAACTGCAAAGGTTCCCTCAAAAATGTTTTTTGACTCACCCCTATTATTGAACTCTTGTTAAGAAATTGCGGTCTTTTCTTTGATTGTTTTAAGCCATGAAATGAAATGGACTGGCTCCAAGCCTTATTTTTGTAGAGGACGAGTTTTCTGCAAATCCAGCATTGGAAGATATCATTCGATGACTTCTAAATGGATTGTTCTACGTGTTTTCTTTTCTATTTGGATGTTCTACGCATTAATAATTAATTGTTTCAAATATATAACTTTGCTGCAAATGAACTTGCATCTCAATTGGCATACATGTCTCCTTTACATTGTAAAGCTGAGGTTCGAGTCCGGTGCTTGTTTTGCAGCTATTCATGTCATCACCAACAAACAAAATTACAGGGAGAAGAAATACAAGGCTTTCTGGTTGTGTTTTCTTCACTATATACAATGTCTTGCAATGTGTAGTGTTGCTTTTTCAAGGATTCAGCAATATTTTTCGAAATGCAGCATGCTGTGAATTGGATTGTTATCATGGGATTGACCCCAATGCACTTGGCAGTACACTTCTATCACATACAAATAAGTTTTCTGCCGCCCATTTTGATCAACTCCACCTTCTTCCGCCGTGGCACCCATCGTACAGCTACCCATCTGATGTGCAGAAAATAATATGGTCCAGTTCTCTTCTCTTGACCTCAGCCCTCCAGGTATTCTGATTGTGTCCAAGAACTCTACCAAATCCTTCTCGCTAATACCTTCACAGATTAGTCTTTGGCCATCACTTCGGTAAGTGCCCACTTTCACAGCTCCAGCTGCAATCAAAATTCGCAAAGCCGTCTAGATGATGCCTGAAGTGACCATCCCTCTTCACTTCTCTTGAACCTTGATCTATAACCATTGCAAAGATGTGGGCAATTCATGAATACCTCACCATCCTATCCATGAAGTCCAGCCCTGAAGTCCATGGACATGCTGCTGCAAACGAGGCTGGTCCAATAGATGGAGTTTCTAAAATGCTAGTGTGTTTGGGCTCTGCTGAGACTGCCTTGTGCATGGAAGTGACAATTCCTCCGTCGGATACTTTTCCTTCGAGACAAGATATATGCTCTGGAAAGTGTCCCCGGACGCGGATGGGGGGTGGGGGGATGATTTACTTCGGACGCAATTTGCAGCTTTCTGGTGACATTTGCATTCAAAGCTCTAGCTACAACTCCCAAGCATTTCCTTTTGTATCGGTCTTCTCCAATATGAATATCTCAGCTCTGCATCCTGATAGGATCACAGCACCGCAATGTGGAATCGGTCCCTTTCTTCTCTCCTGTTCTACACTCATAGCAGCAAGAACCACAATAATGCTCCTCCGTACAATTCCTTGGCACAAATCCAACTTTCAAACCAAGTTTCTGACATCCTCTCCGAAGAATTTGATTTTGAAATCCTTCCTCGGCGCAATGCTCTGTGACACCAATCCTCTTGCACACTGCATCCATGGCATATTGATATTCAGGGCTTTCATATAGTGGAATCATGTGATCAACAGACCATTCTCTGAGAATTTTGACAATTCGACAAACTGACATGCACATGTTTTTTGAATGCATTGGAAACGTCATTGTTGAAATTAAGGAAAGTGAATTTGAGAGACTGACCTCATCAGGTACGGGAGACTGAGACCCAGAAGCTTTGTAGAAAGAACGAATAGCCTCCTGCTTATCAACATGGATTTCCTCGCTAAAGCTGGGTACAGGCAATGGAGGAATGAGAGTTTCACAAAAGGCATCTAATGATTGCATCTGTCCTGAAGAGAATCCATGACTATATGCATTGCTTAGTACTTTCCTGTTCCCTCCTCTTAATAGTGGATGGCAGTTCTGATTTTGCTCCATGCAGCTCTCTCTTGCCTGTTCCCTCTTCCCAACAGTTGCCCATTTATTAGGTGCTCATTTATTCACGATGCCTCTTGATGAAATCCTATCTTATTCCATGGGCTTGAAGGCCAGGTCAAGGCATAAAATTTTTGATTTTTTAGTTCTGGTAATATGGTTTATTTTCTTTTAGTGAAATGATTGATGAATTATGTTTAATATTTATAAATGGTCCCCTCTTTGGAGTGTTGGGACTCTTCAATAATAATTAAGTCAATATTTAAGAGAAAATTATTTTTTTTTAAAGAAAGCCTTAGAAATAGATATATTTTATTTGTAATGGAAAAAAATTGAACCTGCCTTGGCAGAAGTTACCTTGGTACTTTTTTTTATTGCTCTCGAGGTTCCTTTTTTTCATGGAAGGGAAAAAAGTTTATATATCCAGTCAATATATATTTATATCTCATCATAGTAAAATATTTCTGATTCATAAGAGTAAAATATCTTTGACCGTGGATTTGGCAGCTCATGAGATCTACACACGCCTAGGCTCAACGCTTCACTGAGCTTGGAGATGGTGAGTTTAACAGTTCGTCAGACCCACACACGTTTAGGTTCATCGTTTGGATGAGTTCAGAGATGGCATGTCTAGTAGTGGATTTGGTTGTTTGCCAGACCCATACATGCTTGGGCTTAGCACTTGGCTGAGTTTAGGGATGGTGGGTCTGGCGGTTTATTAGACCCATATATATCTTGACTTAACACTTGGCTAAACCTAGAAATAATGAATTATTACCTTAAATTTTGTTTATTTGTTCAGAAAAAAAGGCTCATAAAAAACAAAAAATATTAATGATTACCTCTGGAAAATAAAAGGTTCTTAGACAATGCAAAATATGAATCAGGATAGAATTGAATGTAAAATATTCAATATAATATCACAAAAAAAGATATATTGTTATTTGTTATAAAACCCATCACTATATTAGAGCGAAAACATGATTTTTTTTTTAAATCATTCATTTGGATTGGTGTTTGATGTAGGTTTTTTTATATCCATCTCAATTAAAAAGACTTTGTAACTTAAGATTTGAGTTTTAAGTTAATTGGTTTGAACTCAAGAGTTCTAAGTTAACCGGTTCTAACTCTGGATTTAATCTTAGATCTACTCACATGATTCTAAATTTGTATTACAAAGTTACACGAGTATTGATATGATTAAATCTACTTCACATAAACAATAATTTAGTTGAGGAAGTAATCAAATAATTAAAATAATTTGAATGTAAAGTAAACTCAATAATTTAGACAACAAATACTTATATTTATAGAACTCTGATTACATCCATGAATTGGAACTCCTAGATAATAGAATATCTTTTTAGTATTTTTGCTTTATAGAATTGAAATTACAAGCCTACAGATTACAAAGAAAATTGCAAGCTTACTGGACTATCATTTATAGAGTTATCACCTACTATTCTATTACCTACAAAATTATCATTTACAAGTTATCACCTACTGATTTCAGGTTTGAAAGATCACGACAACTTGATAAAACTACAATGCAATGATTTGATTTTTTGTTCAGTTGTCCGTGTTCTTTTATCTTCTTTGTCATATGCCTTAGTTGAGTTATATCAATTGCCAGTAACCTTTCATTTCCTGTATATCAACTGCTTATAACTTCTATTTTTCAGAGTTCTTTTCATGATCTTACAGTAACAAAAGTTATTGTTGCCTTTTAATTTACATGGTATATTATAATTGCTCATATTTTGTTTATGTACACATTCTTTTTTATATATATTCTTTTCCTCTAAGTTTTTCTTGGTTATCTAATTATCAGATAATTATTTTTTAATTTTATTTACATCCTATAAAATTTATGGTATAACAATTAGTTTAAATGAGTATATAATTATTGAATTTTGGGTCAAATTGTTATCCTTATTGTAGGGTTTCTATTATTCCAAGGCTATAAATGCTTTAACTAATAGGTAAAATGCATCAAGTGCATAATACAAAAGAATAAAAAATAGAAAAAGTATCATTTACATTAGAAAGAAATTATTAATTATATTAGAAGTTATAGAGTGAAGTTGTTTGACTTTGCATTTTTATTTGTGTGTAAGTGTATTGGTTTGAAAAAACATCAATTAATGTTTTTTTATAGTATTTTTCAATAATTTTGATATACTAATGTTAAACATAAAAAAATCTAACAGAATTATTTTCATGTTTTTTAAGCGAATAACTCTACACTTTTGATAAACACCTTACACCACAATACTAAATACACACTTTTATTTTTAAAAGTGTTCATGGATATAGTTTGATCAGTTTTGAATCTATAATTACATCAACTTCAACTTTTGATATTTTACAAGTTATAACCCTAACCATAGTTTGATCGGTTTTGAATCTATAATTACACTAAACCCAACTTTGATATTTTACAAATCCAACCCATTCAATTTTTTTTTGAGCCCAAGTGGGTTGAATATATTGAATTAAATTAAATTTTTTTTATGGATATTAGAGAAATTCATGAGCGGGATTTATATTGCTAATTTTCATGGATTCATATTTCGAGATAGACTTATAGCATGAACTATATATGTCATGGAACCTTCTTAGAACTAATTTTCATATCTTGAACCACCATTAAATTCTAGTTACCTTATCTTTCCTATGATAAAGAGATAATTGTTTTTTGTTACATTAAAGAAATTTAATTGGAACCTCACTAACAAGAACTTTAGAGTCAAAATATTTCTAAATAAAATAAAACAAAATAAATACTCAATCCATAAACTATCAAATATATGGATTAAGTTTAACTAAATTTTAAAAATTTCAATCCGTCATTCAACTTGTCATATCTATTTTTTAGATTTTTTTAATCTATTATTATAGATAATAGGTCAAGAAAAAAAATTTAAAATAAAGAAATTTTTTTTTTTAAATATAAAAAAAAAATTCCTTGTGTTTGCAAATGGTACCTATCCACTTTGCATGTTTGAAAGTGTGATTGCGATTGCTTTTAAAATTGTTTTTTACTCAGAAATGCATCAAAATAATATTTTTTTTAAAATTATTTTTGACATCAGCATATTAAAATAATTTAAAAATATCATAAAAATACTAATTTAAAATAAAAAAAATTTTAAAATTTTTTAAAACATTTTGTTTTTAAAAACAGTGCCTTAGATCTTAGAGTAGGATGATGCATCAATGAGAGAGGAATTCTGAGTAATAATAAATGGCACGGTAGATTTAGTTTGGTGGTGGCTCTTATTAAGTAAACGATTCTCATGAGTTAGTTGCGGATCTGACAGGCTACGTGGATAGCCTCCTTTCCATATAGGAATTTGGAGTCATACAAGGCACGGTGGAGTTTGGTGGTGGTTCTTACGTCATGGCTACTGATCAGCAGGGAGTACGAGGCGCTATATTAAATGTGCCAGTTCATTGAGCCTGATTCATACCAGGAAATATTTTTTATTCATGATAGCTCTACGATGGATGATTTTCAAAAGATTAAAATATTTTCTAGACTATCTTTATTATTAAATCAAGATCCTCACCGGTTGATTCTTGTACAGATATAATCTTGAAAGAATTTCTGCAAATACACGGTTTTCCTGTCTTTACTGTTTTTGTCTCGTCTCTTCTACCAACAGACAGACAGTATCAATCATGTTTTCTTGAGTCACCAATGGTCTGATTCCATTCACCGACCCCTGGTAGATTAGGAACCAAAACATTCTAGTTTTTGTAATGGTTAAAGAAATGCCCACTTCCAGTCTGAAACATCATCTGTGATTCCGTCTGTCCTAAAAGATTCAGCTTTAGCTCCATTGCAAAGAGCCAAGCAAGCAGCTTTACCATATCTAATGCCTTTTTTCTTTGATCTTAACCAAGGTTAATTTCACAACAATCAAGCACTGAACCATCAAACCATCTCTACGGACCTGTTTAATCATTTAGAAATCCATACTTTTGACACAGAATCTCTTCAACTTTAATCAATTTGAAAGTGGGACACATTAAAATACTATCATCACCTTTACATGTTCTTCCAGGATCTACTGCTAGGGCATTTAAGACCGTGGCAAGGCTTGCAATTCCACAGCAGGCTGGCTCTGATTGGGTTTGATCGGAAGTTATTAGTTTGAAAAATGAATTCATAGTCCCTCATTCAAGTGCTTCAATGTCTTAACATTTCTTATGCAGAGCCCAAGCCTGTTCGACCAAAAACAAAAAAAGAAAAGGACCGTCATTTCCTTACTATGTTCATTAGAATAGAACCGACCAGGAACCACCATGCATTGCTCTTTCTGACTTTCCTGGCCAGATATTTCTTACACAACTTGGCATACAAGGCAAGATGAGCTGCGTGCCATTGGCATTTCTTCAACTACTAGTTCCCCGCTATTTGGTATTTGTTTCCATTAAGGTTTTGAATGGCATTCGGAATAATGCCAGACTTGTTAAAAATGCCGAGGGGATTCTCCAAACCCTGTTGTATGGCTCTTTACCTTGTGTTCTGTGGGACGTTTTCTGTAATAACCCGAAGTTTGTTCTTTTGTGTGTGAGGAAGTAGTGAGGCTTTAGTTGAGACTTGACATGATAATGAATGCACTTTTGGAGAAGAAAATATTGATTTTTGAACGACTTTCTTGAGTTCATTGGGACAACTCAGTCTCCCGTCTTAAAACACTAACTAAACGCAGTCTAGTACATGCAAGTCTTTCGAATGATTAGCGACCCAACGAAAAATGACTCTGAAAACTCAGCATATACTCCACGAGAGCAGTCATACCTTTAATCGGTTAGCATGGTAGTTTATTCAGTTTTGAACAGGATTCAGTCCATGAAAGATGATCCTGGCCACTCACCTCATGCTCTAGATCCATCAGGAACACTTAAAGCTTGCCCTACCAAGAGGTTTTGGTCTTTGGGTGACAAATGCAGTTCCTTGGCGAAAGTCATTTCAGTCCTAGGGGTTTTGTGGGTTATAAATCTTCCATACGTAAGTAAAACCCTGGCTTAATGAATTTACAGTAAACAGGTAAAGGAAATGCCAGGAAAGAGGGGCGCGGCGTCAAGATCCTCTCTACCTTATTCTCTTGGCATTTTTTGAGGAGGTGGAGCTGAAGCCGTGGAAAAGCTGAAGGAAAATGAATAAAAGTAGGACTATACTTGCCTCTTCTTGAAGCAGAGTGGGGAGGTGTTCGGTTGAAACAAGAGCATGTATTTCTTGCAAAAGTCTCTCCTCTTTGATACCAGACCATGTTTCTAGAGGCAAAGCTAGTAGAAGTGCTGTTAAGACATCGCCGCCAGCCGGGACATCCCAATGCGGCTGCTTTGACCACAGCCACAGCAAATCAGTTTTGTTTGAGATGAAGGAACCAGCACATCAAGCTCTTGCTCACTGACACCATCTACAGCTGTCCCAGAAACCAAAGTGATGGCTTGTCACTGTTATCTTTCAAGCACTTCACACATGTTTCCTAACAGCAATACCCTTCCACAGAGCCATGTTTCTGTGCCCCCTGGCAACGTACACTTGCAGCAATGTCCGGCAAGTCATCTTGTTAACCTAGAATTCGCATGTTTCTGCAACAAAAATTTGATGAGGACAAAAATGCCGCAACATGTTTAATAAGGCCAGTCTCCTGCACCTGTTTCAATACCTCTTCCTGCCAAAAGGGCGAGTTCAAAATTTTAAGGGCAAGAGCTTAAAAACAGCAGAGCAACACCCTACAAGTTTATGAGGAAGAACTAAAGGAGATGGCTATACAACACCTTGACTGAAAGCCTTCCTTTCTCCTCTAGGCGTAGACTTCAATCACCATCCTCCTGCCTCCGAACTTCTGCAATCACTTGAAGAACTCCGCAAAATCCGACGGGAGTGATGTGAAAACAGCATGGAGAACTTTGCTGATATCTTTCACATCCTCTGACTCTAAGAGAAGAGGAAATCATCCATTAAATACTTTGCAACACCGGCCCAACTCTCACGCTTGCAGCTCCGCTAAAAGGATTAAATTTGTTACAGAAAACAGACAATACAAGTCAGCCAAAATACCAGAATTCTCCAGTCTTTTACAAAACAATCCAGGCAGGTGCATGCCTGCGACAAACTCATTCTTGCATTTTTCTTTCCTCCTCCAGCCATTCACAGATATTTACAGCCACAATGCCTATCAGACAAATATTTTTTTGAATAATTTAAGCTGTAGAGTTGGTGAGATTTAATTTTACGATCATTTACTAATAATATAATAATATTAAAGAATAATTTTGATTTAATAATTTAAATTATTAAATAAAACTTTAAAATATTATTTATATTATTTCAAGACATTGTAATCTCCATCTTTATCATAATACACTTTTAAATAAATAAAAAAATTAATACATAACCAAGCAAGGAATAGTTATTTTTTAAAAAAATAAAAAAGTTATATTTATAAAACCTAACTCAACTTATAACTCAAGTTAAAACCTACATGTTGATTTAATTTAATTTAAAATGATATTTTTCAAATTTTTTTTTATTTTCACAATCCAATTTGTTTTTGAAGTATTTTTTTAAATTATTTTTTATTCTAAAAAACATTAAATTGTATAATTTTAATATTTAATTACACGCATTATAAAATAAAAATTAAATCTCATTACATTAGGATAATACTCGAGAATAGTATTTTTTTATTGTAAATTTATTTAAAATTATAAAAAAATATTAATTTTTTAAAAATATTTTAAACACAAATGCAGCCTATATCATTGATTTGACTAGCAGAGAGTGCTGTTAAATTTTCTCCAGCTCAGACGCTTACCTAACCGTCTCTCTGTCTCTCTGCGGCATCTGTCTTTTTCACTCCAATCAACTATCTAAGCAATTATCTTCTCTTTGCTAATTTTAGTTTTTCTCTCATCAAGAAAACACAAGGTGCAAAAGCTTGAGAAAGCCAAAGCAAGAAAACAGAGGTGGTTCGTAGCCCTGTAAGATAAGAGAGAGATCTGAAGATAAAGTAAGGGAAGAAAGAAAAATGAGTTTCAGGGATGACAGTGAAGATGGAAGGGGAGATATACGGAAACCATTTTTACACACAGGGAGTTGGTACCGTATGAGCTCAAGACAATCTAGCATGATGGGCTCTTCTCAGGCCATTCGTGATAACTCTATCTCTGTCGTTGCTTGCGTCTTGATTGTCGCTTTGGGCCCCATCCAATTCGGTTTCACCGTAAGTAACTTATCCTCAACGTCTAAACACTTCTTCTTTCTTGGTTGTTTTTTTTTTTTTTATGTTGTTTCTTTCTTGTTTGTAGTCTGGTTACTCTTCACCAACTCAAGCTTCAATAATGGCGGATCTTGGACTCACAGTATCCGAGGTTTGGTTTGGTTTGATTTTGAATATGTTGCTGTTGTCTTGTTGTTTAGTTTAGTATGTTTCTGAACTGGGTCTCTAAAACAATTGCTGTTTGTTGGGTTAGTTCTCTTTATTTGGTTCACTGTCAAATGTGGGTGCTATGGTTGGTGCTATAGCCAGTGGTCAAATTGCGGAGTATATTGGACGAAAAGGGGTATGATTGAGATTGATTTATGTTTTTTCTTTGTTGATTATATTGCTTATCTGGGACTTGGATCACTGAATTATTGATTTCTTGCTTGCTTTCTTCTTTTGGTTATTGATTGCAGTCTTTAATGATTGCTGCTATTCCTAATATTATTGGATGGCTAGCTATATCTTTTGCCAAAGTGAGTTATAAATTCTTAGCCATTTCTCGTGTTGACTCTATGCCTATTTAAAATGTTGGTAAGTCATTACAGTAATAAAGGATTGACCTTTTTTTTTTGGATTGAGTAGGATTCTTCATTTCTATATATGGGAAGGTTATTGGAAGGTTTTGGTGTGGGAATTATCTCTTACACGGTAATTTCTCAATGTTTATTTGGTTTTTCAGTTTGGGTTTGTGTTATAATAATGCACGGAATATTAGAGGTTTGTTGCTTGTAGGTGCCTGTGTACATAGCAGAGATAGCACCTCAAAACTTGAGAGGGGCGTTGGGTTCGGTGAATCAGGTTAGCTGCATTTTTTAGCTTATTCATTTCTGGAACTTGTGTTATGTTGGAATATTTAGTATCAGGATTTGATTGCTTTAAAAAATTAATCAAATTTTGGTATTTTGTTTCTAGCTCTCTGTGACGATTGGAATCATGCTTGCTTATCTGCTTGGATTGTTTGTTGAATGGAGAATACTTGCTGTTTTGGGTAATGTTCCAAAAGACTATCTCTGATTTCCATTCCACCAGAGAGATGAAATTCTCATCTTAAATATTGCTCTTCTTGTTCTACCAATCATTATGGTCATATTTTTTTTTTAAAAAAACAGCAGCGGTGGAATGAGTATAATTAATCAAATGATGGTAAATGACCTAACATTTTCTGATGATAATAACTTGATCAACATCTTTTCAGGGATATTGCCATGTACAATTTTGATACCAGGCCTGTTCTTCATTCCAGAATCTCCTCGTTGGCTGGTAAACTTTATGAAGTGTGCTGTTCTCTTAATGTATCTGAGATATTGTTATGTTTAGTGATGCAAGTTTCTTGCCGCCTCCTCTCCAAATCAGGCTAAAATGGGCATGACAGAAGATTTTGAATCTTCGTTGCAAGTTCTTCGGGGTTTTGATACTGATATTTCCGTTGAAGTGCATGAAATCAAGGTATTTAGTGTTGTTGAAATAATTTTAACTGCAACAAGTTGCTGTGCTTCTTCATGCGCAGCTTCATTGGATGCAACTTGCAAGTTGTTAGCCAAGGTAGTTTTTTAACTTTGCTAAACTGGCACTGTTTAGAGAGCTGTAGCATCAACAAGTAGAAGGACTACAATCCGATTTGCAGAGCTCAAGCGTAAACGATATTGGTTCCCTTTAATGGTAATAATAATGTTGTGAATTCTTTTGTTTTCCCCTCTTCAGTAGACCTTTCTAAAACAAAAACCTAAGTTGTTTTGGTTAATCAATATCTGCACTGCAGGTTGGAATTGGATTACTTGTCCTGCAGCAGCTTAGTGGAATTAATGGCGTTCTATTCTATTCGAGTAACATTTTTGCAGCTGCTGGTAAGCACAACCTAATCCTCCATCTACTCTGAATTCTGGAGCATTTTACTAGGTTCTTTCACCATGGCTCGAGAACCCATAAACCATTTTTCTCTTATTGAAAATAATACTGATATTTTCAGAAAAACTAATAGTTTTTATGATTTTAACATATTGATCACATGTGCCATTGTGAGTGTAGAGAATCAATTCAGAAAAACTAGTTGTCCATTGCCATTTAAAGCTTGTGAACACACCTTGTATAGGATCTCTCTCTCTCTCTCTCTCTCTCTCTGGGAAATTATGGTCATCAGTGGGAAAATAGGAAGTTTATTCTGAAAAGATATGCTAATGTTTCCTGAATTAAGGAGTTGTGGTTGTGCCAGAAAACTAGATTAATCAAAGGATTTATTTGCACATATTACCTTTAAGTTGCTGACAATGTCTGCAATGAAATAATCTCACATTAATAGCCAACTTCTCCCAAGGGGTGCCACATTTTATGTTTGATATATCAATCCTCATGTTATATATGCAAATTGCTTTACATAAGTTCCATTTTAATTTTCCTAATCACGCAAGATCAGCTTAGTGTTAAACGGTTCTGATAAATTGCCTTAATTTTGAACAGGGATTAAAAGTAGCAATGTGGCTACAGTTGGGGTTGGTGCCATTCAGGTATAGCTTTTGGAGGACTTGCAAAATGATTTTTTCTTTTTCTGCAGTACAATGTGAATTATCTCGTGTCTCAAGAAGACTTTCTTAGACTGTAGTTGTAACTGGAGGTTTGTGGTGTACAGGTGATTGCAACTGGAGTTACAACATGGTTGGTAGATAGAACAGGTCGCCGGCTTCTGCTTATAGTGAGTCAAAGCAAAACCATAGTTATTATGATTAAAAATTCTTGCTTGGATGAATAGCAATTCAAAGCAGTTTCCTTCTATTTTGTCACAGGTCTCCACTTCTGGGATGACTATCAGTCTCCTAATTGTTGCTGTATCGTTTTTTGTGAAGGTAAGTACATGGTGAATTTGTTTGTTCTTTTCTTGATACTACAAGCAAGATTGGCAGTTACCTGGTTGTGCGGCAGCATAAGGTTTTTTTGCCCTCCATGTTGTTAATTGATTCAGGGGTTTGTGCCGGAAGACTCTAGTTTGTATAGCATATTGGGGATCTTGTCAGTAGTTGGAGTTGTGGTAAGTAACATTTATACTGCAGTAGCTTCCCAGGTTTTTTTGTCTTTTGTTTTTTTAAAAAACTTGCCAGTTTCTAAATTCCTGGCAAACCACCTTTTTTCAGGCCATGGTAGTTACCTTCTCTTTGGGAATGGGAGCCATCCCGTGGGTAATAATGTCGGAGGTACAGATATTTGATTACTGTTTAATGGCATTACTGCTTTCAAATTTGCCTGTTCTCATCACACTTGACAAGATTTTACTTGCTTTGATGTTTCAAATAAAATTCAATATCTGGCCACATTGCTTTAGATCATCTTGTGTTTTTGCATTATTTGATAACCTTATTGAGGTTCTCCAAACCATGCGATTATTGAATGCCTCATTGTGGGCAAGCTTTCCTGCTTCTTTCATGAAGACTGGGCTGATAGATTAGTGCCTCTGTATCTTGAAAGGATAGCCATGATTCTTGGCCAATAACTGTAATAAATATGTGAATGCAGATTCTTCCGGTCAACATTAAGAGCCTTGCTGGAAGTGTAGCAACACTAGCCAACTGGCTGATCTCCTTTTTGGTCACAATGACTGCAAATTTGCTCTTGGATTGGAGTACCGGAGGTTTGCTTCTCAATCTCTCTGACTAAAAGGAGGATCACCTTCACTGTTATAATAATTTAAACATGTTTCTTATGAACAGGAACTTTTATCATTTACTCGGTTGTGAGTGCTTTTGCTGTGGTATTTGTGAGTATGTGGGTTCCTGAGACGAAAGGAAGAACATTGGAGGAAATTCAAAGCTCCTTCAGATGAGGTTTTCTTGGTTTTTGTTTGTATGAAATCATTCTTTCTTTTTTCCATTGAAAGAAGCCAGTCTTGGCATTTCCCATTTGTATCAATCTTGTTGCATGTGCGGACAAAGACGATAAAAATCTTCCCAGCAGAGTTATATGGTTAGTGAAATGTTTCTGACCATCATGGCTCAGCGCAGCCTGGAACACAGGTCATACTTCCTTGATGGACCCTAGGACATCTGCCTTTTAGAGACATCCATGATGATATGCTGTGATTTGTGTCTCCATAATTCATCGACGTGGAAAGCAAATTATCTGGACATAGCAGAAGAGAGAAAATTAAGATAAAATTTCCATTTTTAAACTGAATTTTGCTGCACAAAAAGCACATTCCATTGTTTTACAGAGTCAAATATTACGCTACCGTTAGTTTATCATACTGAATGGACATGCATCTAGAGAACTTAAAGAGTTAAGAGCATCAGGTATGTAGTTCATATTCGTTTTGATTCAAGGAATGGCCTCACTAGTTAAGAGATTATCGTCTTAGTTTCTGCATGCGTAAGTTAATGTTGATTGCTGCAATATTCATCTTCCCTTTTCGCGAATTAAATTGTCCAAGATCCAATCTGCATTTAATCAATGAGTTGACTAAATTAAAAAGAAAAAGAAAAAAGAAAGCCTAATTCACACACACACACTTTGGATTGTCTAGTAACTTTTTAGGTTTATATATATATATCTATATAAAAGGTATATTTTTAGAAAATATATTAAAATAATATTTTTTTTCTGATATATATTTTTTATTTTTAATTTCAATATATCAAAATTATAAAAAAAATTAAATTAATATTTTTTTAAATAAAATATATTTTTAAAACACTAGAAGCTATTGCATTTCTAAACATTAACTGTAAACTTAGCAAGTGAAAGATTCTTATCGTTTTTTTTGAAAATCCCAAATCAGTAATAAATCAGTAATGGAAAAGGAAGATAATTATGTTTAATAACAAAGTTATCAATTAATTTATTCTGATAAATCAAGATAATTAAGTTATATATATTTTTTTTTCACTAAAAGAAATGGAAAGGTGGAAAGCAAAAGAAAAATAGAGAAGAAAGGATAATAAAATAAAAAGCTGTCATGGATTGGGAGTCCCTTGGATAACACAAAACCATACCAACCATTAGTCAGCTCAGCTA
>Ga0325401_1001344_pt1 | contig 20664 bp, 11 predicted proteins | sample PopdelMetagenome_FD_205666 | JGI IMG/M metagenome (GOLD analysis project Ga0325401, IMG submission 205666) | Populus deltoides microbial communities from Bellville, Georgia, United States - Xylem-PdKOR-R2 | ecosystem: Host-associated > Plants > Phyllosphere > Stem > Wood/Secondary xylem | place... | reverse complement strand
TTTTTTTTTTTTATGTTTTTCCCTTACTTTTCTCTCTTTCTCTCATGCCTTTTCTTTTCTTTCTTTTTCTATTCTGCTTCTGCCCAATCAACAGCATATAACAACAAAAAAAACAAGGAAAAAATTTGAAAGAAAAATAAATTGAAGGGTTATTTTAAAAATATGCAAGGATGAGCTCTAAAATCTAGAAAGAAAGAAGAAAGACGGAAGGAAAAAAACCACCGATGCAAAACTCAACATATTTTACGCATTGATTATAAATGGAGGTGAAGCTGCAATGATTAAAATGTCATTGTGAAAGTTGGAGTTTTGCCGCCAGACGGTGTCGTACGCGTTGTCCAAAGAGTGCAGAAGAGCCTAGGTGTGTTCGTGTTAGGTACACACACAACGAATTTTTTAGATTAAATATTATTTTATTCATATAAAAATATTAAATTGTCTCTTAAATAAAAAAAAAACAAACTGAAAAGATAAAAACACCCAACCCAATGCAAAAGCAATTCTGATTTAAAGACACTGTAATTATTTTATTAAGCAATCAAAATAAAAAAGTCAAAAATACCTTTGCCGGCTAATGTTGAGAGTTTTGTCGAGCCATAATAGTCATTTTATTGTGCTAAAAATAAAAAAGATTATTATACCCTTATTTCCAATTATAATTACGTTATGTTAATAGTAGCAAAATTCATCATTTCACGGCTATAATGACTCCTTGTGACAATAATAAATCTACAGTAAAAGTTGGAGCCCTCGCATAAAATTAATTAATTTGGTCAAAATATATTTTGGGATCATGTGACTTCCAGAGTTGTTTAATTTCTTGTTCCATTTTTCTCATACAAATTGTCTAAATTAGAACCCTGCAGGTTTGACGAACTTGAAAAACCGTTATGGTAGCACTTTCTCATAGTTTCCTTCTCTTGACCTTATCACATTAATTAGGCAATATAATCTTCAAACCTTAAACGTCTGGCCTACCTTCACCTCATTTCAGTCATATATATGTAATCTCTTTCTTCTATTTCTTCTAGGCTTAAGCCCCCTTTTCTACCAAAAAAATAAAAATAAAATGTCTAGCCCACCATAGGCAGCCAATGTTTACGAGCTTTTCTTGGGTTGACGAGAACTATCCCAACTTCAAGCTGAGTTGCTTGTTACATCCTTGTGTAGACCTCTCCTTAATGGAGTATGTACTAGTTTAAACATGAAGCTGGGCCATAGCCCACCGAAGCCTCCAACATGTTTTTGTTTTTAATTACTATATTTTTAAATACACTACCCCCTAAAAAAAAAGAGGAACGAGAAAAGAAAGACACATCTTGCCCAACATGTATATTTCTTTGTGGTTGTGTTTATGAATTAGAGTGTGAATCTCACATGTTCATCCAGATTAAATTAGATCAATATTAAATAATATTGTTTTTAAATTCATCCTGAATTATTTTAATATTTCATTATATATTTCACCTGTGCGGTCTTGGCTCCAGCACATCTGGGAAAACTCATCACCACGAGAGGCATTCAACACGAAAGGTTAATATTCCAATTCCAACTTCATAATAAAAATATGGTACGGTGGTGACTGAAATATTATTAACTAAGTCGAAAGGCATTGTTAATGAAGTCAAGCTATTGGTATTTTTCATTTCTTTGAACATGCGCGTTGTTGGAAAGACATGCAGATATTTGTCGTGTAATAAGTGAACGAAAGTTGTTGTTCTTGTTCCCCTGACGATGCTTTCACATGCCTCTAATTCTTTAATTAATAAATAATCTAAAAAGTTGTCACCAATATCCCAGAAAAAGTGAGTAAAAACAATCTAAAATGCTAAAGTGACCGTTTGATATTCCAAAAGGAATCTACAGGCATCATTGCCTTCTCTTTTTCCTTTTTTTCAAGGAGAACTCAATATGTTTTAAAATTAAAAGTATATTTGTGTTTGTATTGTAAAAGTGTTTTGTAAAAAAATAATTTTTTTATTTTTTATTTTAAATTAATATTTTTTTAGTGTTTTAAGATTGTGCTGAGGTTAAAAATAATTTTAAAAAATAAAAAATATATTATTTTAATATATTTTCGAACGAAAAATATTTTAAAAAATAATTATAATTATATTCACAAACACCCCCTAATATATTATCAAAAATTAAGTTATACAGCATTAATTAAAATCATTATGAAGCACTCTTACGAGGATTTCTGCCCAATTTGAGAACTGGCTGCTAAGATGCTTACACGAGGTTAGCCAAACCTATTTCATGAGCTAAATAAAAGATTGCACGATATCCCAGTCAACTCTACTACTATTTATTATTATTTTTGTCTTGCTTCAGTAGGCTCTCTCTTTTTTTTTTGGGACAGGTTAAAAAGTGATCGATCCTTTTCTAAAGCTGTTACGTCGCAGAATTTATCAGGATTCAAAAATCTATGGGACTAGAAGATTAAGGAGAGGAAACTAAGCCAGAGGCGCAGAGAAGCGAACGCCGAGGGAGGTAAGAATAAATGCTTACTCCTGACTTGTTTAAATCCCTTGGTCAATGCATTCTCAAAGTGAAGATTTGCTCTAGCATTTTTTTCTAGTTAATAGTCAAAATTTTATTAAAAAAAAAACTACAAAGATAATAGCTTAACTTATATCAGATGAACAAGTAGAAAAAAAAAACATAAAAATTATTGCATGAAACAGGAGAGTAACAAAAAAAAAACAAACAAATCATAAAAAATCAACTCCTCCTAACTAAATATTTTCTATATTAAATTTTAAAGAGTTGAAATCAAGCCTCAATCATAAAGCAATACTTTAACCCATCATGCAGAAACAGATTTGCTCTAGCATTTAAAGCCGTGTGTTTTTATGCTTATATAGAACTATGATGATATAGAATTAGATGGTTGCTTTTTTCCTGCATGCTTTCCTACTTCCCTTTTTATGCTGTGTTAAACAGTGCATGGATTAACCGGCATGATCACTGGTTGTCAACGTCATAAAATTAAAATAATTTTATAAAAAAAAAATTCACTAAGCTTATCTTAAAAAAAAACTAATGTTGAAAAAATCAAAAACAAACAATAAGTTAAAAAAATATATCAATGTTAACTTTTCAAACATGTTAACTTTTCAAACATTAAACTGGAAACACATACATTGAAAAACTGTAAAGCTATTTATGAAGTCTATATCTCCCTTTCTTAATTTTCTTTACCGTCTCTTCTAAAATTCGCCTCCCAAGCATAATCATAGATGTTAATCCGCCTAGCCCTCCGCCCTTACCAGTCTTCTAAAATATTACTTGTTTTTGTTTTTTGTTTACTTAATGTATTCAATGAAGAGCTTGCTGGAACCAAGAACGTGCCATTACAAGATCGCTCCTAATTATTAAAGCAATTGCAGAGGTAGTTTAAGGTAGACAAAAATGAAAAAAATAGAGAGGACATATAAAACTGTAGCGAAGGATGTCTACCTAGCAGCCTTGGAAGAAGACTGGGATGGGATGATTCGTGCTTGCAGTGGCAGCAGTAATATGTACGTGATGTCTCCAGTAACGGTTTCTGAAGATACTCCATTGCACCTGGCAGTGTATAGCAAAAAAGTTCAGCCGCTTCAAACTCTACTTGATATTGCCAAAAAAAATCCAATGCTCGGGAATCCCTGTACAAAAAAGAACGCGTATGGAAATACAGTTCTTCATGAAGCAGTTTTTGCTGGAAATATGGAAGCAGTACAGCACTTACTCAAGTTTACCCCTAAAGAACAGGGTGAATTTCATCCTTCAATGCAACTTCAGACTAAAAACGCGCTTGGGGAGACTCCATTGTATAGAGCTGCTGCATGTGGTAAGAAAGAAATAGTGGAGCATTTAGCTGAACAAACGGGCCAAATCCCAGGGGGAAAGCTATTAGAGGATCACCGCAAGAGAGGAGATTCAAAGCCGATTCTTCATGCTGCCATCCAAGGACACCACTTTGGTTTTGTTCTTAATCCTTTTATTCTCTCTCAAACGAGACTCTTAAGACATCTAGCACACACATTCATCCCCAAACATTTTAGGTACAACTTAAATCTACAATTTATTAGAAAAAAAGAAAGTAAAATGACATTGTACTATACTTTCTAATGCAGACACTGCTCTGACGTTGCTCAAGAACCTGGATCCATCACTTTATGAAATGAAGGACGATCAGGGAATGACCTGTCTTCATGTCCTTGCTGCCATTCCTAGTGCTTTCAAGAGTGGATATGCACTGCGCCCAATCACCATTACGAACTTGTTCTACCGTTGTATGTTTGATGCAACATTTTTTCTTCTATTTATTTATTTATATTATCAGCGTTAATAAGCTAACCCCAGCTCGAACATCTGCTCTCAATGCAAGCTGTTTAACCGGCTGATTAAACACTGATTCTTGAGTTTTTTTTTTTTTTGGAGCATGTTAAATTGCTTACACTACTTTAAATCCCGGAAGGTTTGATTTGACTTAAGTTGTGAGTTTTTTGCAGGCTTTTCTGCCGCAAAGGGTGATGGCGACCAGAGCCGGAGTAAAAAAGGTACTGAAGACTGAAACTATTTTGCAATCTTGGACAGCCTAACTATTAAATTGATAATAATAATTTTCCACTGATGATGCTCCCTGGTTCTTGTGGTTTTGAAATCGAGCAAGTATAAACAACAACCGCACTGCTCATGCAACAAAATCCTCAGTAAATGCCGATGGTAATTCGTCGAGGGACGAAATTTCCTGCTGCCAAGCAAGAAATATCATCGGCCGTGCACTTAGAGATTGGGAGGTAGACCGCAAGAGCGGGCCCGATGGATTGACCCAGTCTCGAGCCTGGGTTTATCGTTTCCCTACGGGGCTAGTACTGTCCACCCGAATATATGTACAATAAGAACCACCCTATAATCTTTCTAACATGCTTTTGAAAATGTTGACATTAATCCTTTCAAGAACACATGCGTGTACTGGGGAAATTGTTGAAAAGATAGGAGAGAAGCTAGCCTACATGCAGATCACAGTATGGATAGAACATTAGAAAATATCTTTTTTTTAAAAAAAAAAAACACCGCCCATCTATCCAAATAAAACACAAACCTTTTTCTCCTTTCTGAGTGTCACTTGAACGGAGGGAGTACTCTTCACCTCGCCGATTTGGGAGGTTTTCCTTGTCTAAATGGGTTTCCTAGTTTCAAAAGAGAAAATATTAAATTTTTCTGATCCGATTAGACTAAAAGAAAACGGATCTTGTTATGGTTATATTTGTAAAGATCCGAGTTGCCGAGCTAAAAAGGCTCCATTCTCTTTTTTATAGACCTAGGAATTTCAGCCTCTGCTCTTCCTCTTCTATGATGTGATAATTTCGCGGCTATGTGTCTCACTATGAATACTGTTTTTCAAGCTATATTGATTTCCCCTTTTTCCGTGATATGGTCACTCGTACAGAGCTCTAGGATCAGTTCATATCATCTGATGATCAAATTGCTGATGTGCTTACCAAACCTCATTCATCTACGCGCTCTGTATTCCATCGATCTAATTTGAATGTGGTGCCTTCTCCATATTCAACTTGCAAAGGCATGTTGAGGAATAAAATCATCTAACAGAATAGGAGAAGCCAGATCAGAAATCCTTTTGTGATACTAATTATACATACATACATAAATACATAAAGGAAGCAATAGTCAGCTGCTGCTGTGTGAATGATTTTTCCGCAGCCTTCTATTTGGGAAACTCAAGAAAAGTGACATAGGAGTAGAAACTTGTACACTTCTCACCAAGGTTGAACTTTTGTATATTTTCCGGCATACTACTTCGTTCATATTTGCAGAAAATTCATTATAGCTCGCTCTCTGTTTGTAAATCTCACATATGAAGAAACACGACAGGATGGCCACTGGTGGAAAGAATCTGGAAAGAAAAGCACAAGCATGAATCTGCGTTGGAACTTGCCAAGGAGCTTATCAAAAAGAACCAGCTTGAATGGTGGCAATCTATCACAGTGAAGCCTACCAAAGTTAATATCGAGACCCCTGGTCAAGGAGCAAGAGGAGGACAAAGTGAAAGACAAGGAGGGGGAGGAAACCCAGGAGGAGGAGGAGGAGGAGGCGAAGGACAAGAGGGAGCACGAGAAGGAGAGGTGGAAAATAATGAAAATGTTCAACCAAATATAGAAGAAAATAGAAGACAAGAGAGTCCTCCTGCACCTCCAAACCCGCTGTTTATAGCAACTAGTAATGGAATAGTAGAGATTGCTGAAGAGATACTTGAAAACTTTCCTCAGGGTATTGAGCTTGTTAATGATGAGGGACAGAACATATTGCACTTGGCCGTGATGCATCGACGGCGGGAGATTTTCCGTCTTGTAAGGAAAAAGAACTTACTAGTGACCAGGCTAAGTTCGAGCGTAGATAATAATGGCTTCACATTGTTGCACCAAGTTGCACACGTGAAGCACTACAGCGGAGGAGCCAAGCCCGGCCCTGCTCTCCAGCTACAAGAAGAAATAAAATGGTTCAAGGTGAGCTAGCTACTCTTACTACAATCGTAACCCATGCCAATTTTTATGAAATGCAGTTCTTGATTCCTAGCTGTAAGTAATATTTGTTTGTTAATTATAGTGAAATTAAAGAAAGTTTTCAATTTGCCTATATTTCAATTTACTTAAAAATCAGTGAAATGCAGCTCTTTATGCCTTGCAATAAGTAAAGTGAGATTGTACTTTAATGCACAATCTGTTGATTTAATAGAAGAAGAAAAAAGAGAATATGTGCCAATGATAGGGAAACCCATTTTCCTATAATAAATGACTTTACCGACACTGATGAATTTGTTTCCATGTTCTCTGTCCGTGCAGCGAGTGCAGAGGGTGGTTCCACCTTCTCTGTCCGAGAAGAGGGTGCAGTGGGTGGTTCCACCTTCTCTGTCCGAGCAGCGAGTGCAGTGGGTGGTTCCGAAGGACAAGAATTACGAATTCACTGCATTCGAGCTCTTCCAAGAGGAGCATAAAGGTCAACTCAAGTTGGCGCAAGAATGGATCGAGAAAACCTCTCAGTCGTGCTCAGCAGTAGCCGTTCTTTTGGCCACCGTTGTCTTTGCTGCCGCTTACACTATACCTGGAGGTTCTGACGATCGTGGCTTTCCCATTTTCCTTCACAATCGTTTCTTCATAGCTTTCACTGTCTTGGATGTTACCGCCTTAGCGAGCTCCTTGACCTCAGTTGTGATGTTCCTTTCTATCCTCACCACTCCTTTTGAATGCGAGAAATTCTATCACAATATTCCTCGGAAACTTATATGGGGCTTTACTTTGCTCTTCTTCTCAGTGATGACAACCATGCTTGCTTTTTCTTGCACTCTTCTTTTAGTCGTTCGCTTGAAGAAGCAATGGACCAGAGGTCTGATGTCCATGGCTGCTTTCCTTCCCGTGTCAGTATTTGCAGTAATGCAGTTCCCTTTATATGTCGCCTTTATGACTACTATGAAGGACTTCTATAAGGAAGTCGTGAAGTCTCTACCTTGGTTCCACCTCCCTTTCCGCTCCCATTTCAGGCAAGGGAAGGCCAGAAGAAGATGATTGGCATTTTGAAAAAGTACCTGTTTGCTTCAATGTGTCTGGAGACCTACCATCGTCTTCAGTTAAGTATTTACTTGTGTTTTCCTTGTAACAAACCCTTCTTTATGCGTGTGATCAGTGCCTCTGTCATTTTCGATCTCTTATGATCAGGACACTTAATGAAGAATAAAATATTTGTGATCCAATCTGAAGCAGGGCAAAATCATTCTGGCAATGAGAAATTCCATCATTGATTATCTTAATCACCATCATTATATATTTAAGGGTGTTTTGGAAATTTCTCGGCAACCACCACTTAGTTTTTGTTTTGAGAGTTTTCGTGAATTAATAAATCATGCTGTCCCTGTTATCTTACGTGTCACATTCTCTCTCTGTTCTTTTTCTTCTTCCCCAAGTGATAAAGGATTTACCGATACTCCTTTGGCCTTGAAACATTCTTCATTAACATGCTCTAACGATCATAATTACCATCAAAGCCTTGATTTATTTTTTGTGTTGGAATCGCTACTGCCGTAGAAGTTACTTATTGCTACCAGTATTTCCTAATTTCAGACCCTCTTTTTCCGCTGCGATTGGAGGCTGATTTTCCTCTGCCACTTTTTGAGGTTGATTAAAAATTGCTGCTTTTTTTTAAGGCATTATTTTACATTGTAATAGCCATGTTCTTTAAATTGTTTTTTATTTAAAAATATTTTAGAATAATATTTTTTATTTTTTAAAATTTATTTATAATATCAACTCATTAAAACAATCCAAAAATAAAAAAAAAATATTTTGAAGCAAAAACAAAATCAGCTTTTGAATTAAAAAAAAATATGGTGTCACCGGAGAAACAAAGACTATCTGCTGCTGCTGCTGTTTTGGCTGCTCCTGCTGCTGCGCAAACCTTCTTCTGTTGTTACGTGAGGAAGCGGCATCTTTGCTGCTGCTTCTCTTCCCATTTTTGTTACACGACGAAATTACAATAATACTCTTAAATTTTTATTTTTATTTTTTTTTAAAAAAAAAACCTCATTCTACGTGGCCTTGGTGTTTTCACTTTTTTTCGAAATGAAAAACTAAATTACCTTTAAAATAAATAAAAAATGATGAAATTTATTGTCAGTTTTTTTTTTTTTTTGTATTTTTATCATGTTTATTTTTATATTTCATTTGAATGAGGGGCAAAATACTCTTTTAAAAATAAAAATATTATCAAAACACACGCCAGCAAATAAACGCTGGCAACTAGATTCATTTTCATTTGAATGACTCCAATATTTATGATCCATTTTGCTAAGTGGTAATTACTAGATTCATTCTATGAGCATATATCAACCCACATTAATTGCCACCAAGAGAAAGTTCAATTATGAAGAAGAAGAAAAAGGAATTTTTGCTGTGCAGAGACTTTTCCCTAAGCTAGATATATTTTTAAATCCACTAAACCCACCAATAACTTCAATAAAATCAGTGAATTAGAGGAACTCATTTATTTATTTTCCTTTACGTTGTAATTAATTTTGAAGTCTAAATTTAACAAATCATTATAGCTATTGTAGGTGTACGTATTTCAGACATCAATGATATTGTGATTATCCAAGTATTTAAAATTATCTTGAGACTAAGTATAACTATGTATTAAAAGTCTATACAAGAAGGACCATACAAGAAGAAGAAAAGAGCAGACTCTTGATAAAGGAGATGAAAAAGGGTAGAACCTTAATTTTAGTCTTTTTCGATAATTCTTTTATTTTTAGAACTCTAACATCGAAAGTTGTTGTTTTAATTTAAAAAAATCTTTTTTTTAAAAGGATCAATACCAAAAATTTTACAAACAATCAAATCAACATGTCTAAGGATCAACGTCCATTTTTTTCGGTAATCAATTAATGTAGTTGAGTGAAGAACAAAGGATCTTGCAAATGATGCTGTCGAGGATGGAACTAAATGATGCTTAAGGAAACGGGGAGGGCAAAATTAATTGACTTAGCGAAAGTTTTTCAATTTTTCAAAAACAAATCAAATAATATTCCTTGCTTATTCTTCTTTCTAATTTCCTTAATAACCAAAGTGCTTATAAGAAAAAAAAAAACATTTTTCAATTGATCACCGAGTAATTGGGACACATTGATAAACTTATATTGTTTAATAGCGCAATGTAGACGTTCAAACAACATGAAGGATCAATCAAGACAAAGACAAACTAAATTACAATTCAATGTGGTGCTTTTTTCCCCCTTTCATTCTTATTGAGGAAAAGCTACTTTCGTGAAATTAGTATTAATATTTAGTTTAGCTTTTTCTTATTTACTTAGTTATTAAGTTTAATATTTTTTTTTATAAATAGAAAACCAATATCATTGTTTTTCTTTGCTATCTCAATACACATATTTTTAGACATCTTCAAAGCTATAATTTATCATTTTCCTTTTTTTCTCTATGCTTTACCTTTATGTTTTTTTAATTACTGTTTTTTTTAGACATATTTATTTTTTTATATTTTTTTAAAAAAACATCTTTCCATTGACTTAAATTTTTTCAAACTTTAATATTTTATTTGATATCTTTTAATATATTTTTTATTTTATTTTGATATGTATATGTACAATCCACATCAAATTTTGCAGTATCAAATTTAGAAGATCCTGAGACACTCCTAGAAAGACAGGAGTACCATCAGGAAAGGAAGTGTCATTTGTGTATCCTAGTTAGCTACCCTTGTTGGGTAATTCCAGAAATCAAACACACATAATTTTACGTGGTTCGGCAACTTGCCTACTCCACGGAGTTATTGGTTTGTATTAATCTTGCTTAGAAACAATACAAACAATAAAACAAGGAGGAGGAGAGAATTCTTCTCTACTCAACTCAACTCTCTCTAGCTCTCTCACGGTGTTTCTCTTTATTTCATACACATCTATCAGCTCTCAATAACATCCTCTATATATAGCTGATATGGGAGACAATCCTCTCCATTTAGTCAATTATAGCAGCCACCATTTTCAATGTTTCAGCAACCACTCTTCACCTTCACCATGCAGCCATGTTTGACATGGCAGCCAACAACCATATTGTGTCCATACATAACAATATCCCACATGGACACAAATGGCGTTATATCCATCTTTTAACCTTGGACGCCAACTGAAGCTTTACACAGCTTCAGTTTATCAAGAGTAACTCCTTTGGTTAACATGTCAGCTGGATTCTTACTTCCACAGACCTTTTCTAGCATTAGTTGCTCATCGTCCAACAATTGTCGGATGAAGTGATATTTGATCTGAATATGCTTTGTCCTGGAGTGAAATGCTGGATTATTGGCAAGGAAGATTGCATTCTGACTGTCACTATACAAAGTGCCCTTTCCATTCATCTTGCCTAATTCTTTTAGAAAACTCTTAGCCATACTATCTCCTTTGCAGATTCTGAAACTGCAACATATTCAGCTTCTGTTGTTAAAAGAGCGATGATCTTTTGCAAGGTAGAACTCCAGGAAACAGCGGTGCCTCCTAGAGTGTATACATATCCTGTAGTACTCTTTCTGCTATCAACATCTCCTGCTAGATCAGCATCTACAAAACCTTCAAGTTTTAAACCACCAGCTATGAAGGTAAGACAAGTCTCCGATGAACCTTTTAAGTACCTCATAATCCATTTTACCGCCTCTCAATGCTGCTTTCCAGGATTGCTCATATATTGGCTTACAACTCCCACTGCATGGGCAATGTCTGGTCTGGTACAGACCATAGCATACATCAAATAGCCGATAGCTGAGGCGTATGGAATCTTATCCATGTATCCACATTCTAGCTCAGTTTTTGGTGACTGGTCTTTGCTGAGCTTGAAATGATTCCCCAGAGGTGTACTTACTGGTTTAGCATTATCCATACTAAACCTGCTGAGAACCTTCTTGACATACTCTGTTTGTGAAAGCTTTAGTATGCCTTTGTCTTTATCTCTGATGATTCTCATGCCAAGTATTTGTTTAGCAGCTCCCAGATCCTTCATTTCAAACTGTTTTGACAATTGTTGTTTCAGCTTGTCAATCTCCTCAATGCTGGATCCTGCAATCAACATATCATCCACATATAATAGTAGAATGATGTAGGAGTTGTCAAAATGTTTGACATAGCAACAATGATCAGCCTGGCATCTTGTGTATCCCGAATTACACATGAAGTTGTCAAACTTCTTGTACCACTGTCTTGGAGCTTGCTTCAAGCCGTATAGGCTTTTCTTTAGCTTGCAGACTTGGTTCTCCTTTCCTTGTGTTGCAAACCCCTCTGGTTGTTGCATGTAAATGTCTTCCTCTAATTCACCATGAAGAAATGCTGTTTTTACATCTAATTGTTCAAGATGTAAATTCTCTGCTGCTACTATCCCCAGAACAACTCTGATTGTTGTAAGCTTCACAACTGGAGAAAATATCTCAGAGTAGTCAATCCCTTTCTTTTGTTGAAACCCTTTTACAACAAGTCTTGCCTTGAACCGTTTGCTTCCGTCATGCTCAGTCTTTACTCTGTAAACCCACTTGTTTTGCAAAGCCTTCTTTCCTTCAGGTAGTGTGGTTAGCTCCCATGTCTTGTTCTTCAGCAACGAACTCATCTCATCCTTTATGGCTAACTCCCACTTGCTTGAGTTTCCATCTTGTAAGGATTCTTCATAACTTAGCGGCTCACCACCATCTGTCAATAAAATATAATTCAGTAGAAGTGTAAACCGTTGTGGGGGCTTTACAGTCCTTGAAGACCTGCGAACATAAACAGTTGGTTCACTTGGCTCTGCATCGTCTTGTGTAGTGGTGGGTACAGATGTGCTTGAATCTTCTTGTAAAGACTCTTGAGTTTTGTTCTGCTCGGTAACATCGGGAAGCCCTTCTAATCTTATGAATTCAGATTTTTGTGGACTTGTATCTGAATCAGCCATGTCTGTTTCTACACTTGATCTGTCTTTGTACAAAACTTTCTCATTGAAGATCACGTTCCTGCTTCTAATAATCTTTCTGTTCTGATCATCCCAGAACCGAAATCCAAATTCTTCATCTCCATAACCAATGAAGAAACATTTCTTGGATTTGGCATCTAGCTTGTTGCGTGCATCAGAATCTATATGCACATAGGAAACACACCCAAAGACCCTTAAATGAGAGAGTTGTACCTCTTTTCCTCTCCATACTTCCTCGGGCAATCTGAACTCCAAAGGAACTGATGGTCCACGGTTGATCAAGTAAACTGCAGTATGAACTGCATCGGCCCAAAATGTCTGGGGTAACCCAGAATGCAACCTCATGCTTCTAGCTCGTTCATTGATGGTCATGTTCATCCGTTCAGCAGTGCCATTCTGTTGTGGTGTGCCTGGAACGGTCTTTTCCATTCTGATACCATTAACAGCACAATACTCTTTGAAACCTCCATCAATGTATTCTCCTCCGTTATCGGATCTCAAGCATTTCAACTTCAGACCTGATTCAGTCTCAACCATAGCCTTCCACTTCTTGAATGTTTCAAACACATCAGATTTATTTTTCAGAAAGTAGACCCATACCTTCCTGCTGAAATCATCAATGAAAGTCACGTAATACCGAGAACCTCCAAGAGATGCTACTGGAGACGGTCCCCATAAATCTGTGTGTACCAGCTCTAGCTTTCTTGGTTTTAAGGTCCTGCCAACCTTCAAGAAACTGAGCTTCTTCTGTTTTCCAAGAACACAGCTTTCACAAATGTCTAGATCGACATTTTTTAATTCTGCCAGCTTTCCCTTCGATTGAAGTATCTTCATCCCCTTTTGACTCATATGGCCAAGTCTACAGTGCCATAGCTGTGCCTGATTTTCTGCTTCTGTAGTGGCAATGGTGTCTGCAACTCTTGTGGTCATATACAGGGTGCCGGTTTTCTTTCCACGAGCCAAAACCATTGCTCCCTTTGATACCTTCCACATACCTCCAGAAAAAAGGATTGAATGACCACTGTCATCAAGTTGTCCGACTGAGATCAACTTCTTCTTTAGTCCAGGAACATGCCTTACATTTTGCAAGTTCCATGTAGATCCATTCAATGTCTTGATTTGCACATCTCCTATACCCACAATCTCCATTGGTTGTCCATCGGCCAGATAGACTACACCGTGATCTCCAGCAACATAGTTTTGCATCATCTCATGGTGTGGTGTACAGTGGAATGAAGCACCAGAATCAAGAATCCAATCATCAATTGGACTTTGTACAGCAAGAATCAAAGCGTCTTGCACCTCATCTGTGGTAGCATTTGCAGAGTCAGCTTCAGGTTTTTTCGGTTTTGTGCAATTCCTCATGAAATGACCAGGTTTGCCACAATTCCAACATTCAACCTGCTTTCTGGGTCCAAACTTGCTTTTACTTCTATATCTTGATTTTGATCTGCCTCTGGATAAGCCTCTATCATGTCTCCTCCCTCGAGTGTTGATGTTGAGAGCTGATCCTGAGCTTGAACTTTCACCTGAGTCTTTCCTTCGCACTTCTTCAGCCAAAATCAAGTCTCGAATGTCATCATATTTCAGTTTGGATTTTCCAGCTGAATTGCTCACAGCTGTCCTCATACCTTCCCAACTGCTTGGAAGTGAAGCTAGCAAAATGAGTGCACGGATCTCATCATCAAACTCAATCTCAACAGATGACAATTGATTTGTAATGGTATTGAAGTTGTTGAGATGTTGTGTCACAGAGGTGCTTTCTGTCATCTTCAAGTTGAACAACTTCTTCATCAGGTGCACTTTGTTATTTGCTGAGGGCTTCTCATACATCCCAGACAAAGCTTCCATTAGTCTTGCAGTGGATTTTTCTTTTGTAACATTGTGAGCAACTCTTCTCGACAAGGATAGCCGGATAATGCCCAAAACCTGTCTATCAAGAATTTGCCAATCTTCTTCTGGCATATTCTCTGGTTTGCTCCCCAACAGAGGAAGATGAAGTTTCTTCCCATATAGATAGTCTTCAATTTGCATTTTTCAATATCCAAAATCTGTCCCATCAAATTTTTGAATTCCAGCAGCCTTTATTTCATCTGCCATTTTTAATACGTCTCGGATTTGAATCTTTCAAATCTGACCTTATAGATGTGTCCGAAACGACCAAAAATATTGGAAACGACACTAAGATCACCCAAATCGGACTTCCAATGGCTCAGATCTTATCAATCAAAGTTTTTGGTCAACAGACAGTGCAGATGAAGCCGCGTGTCAGGGCAAAATAGAGTCTGTGAAGCACTGAAACAAAACCCAATATGATGACATGTCACAGGACACGTAACTTTCTGTTGGCGTGGCATTCGCTGACGTGTCTTGCTGGCTGGACTGATGACGTGTCAGGTGACTGTGTAGAATTACTGGCGTGTCTGATGACGTGGCAGGTCAATCCGGTTCAGTTGCTGGAATTCGGGCGAAGAAGACACGTGGAGTGCGTGTGGCACGTTGGTGCGCGTGGGCAGTGTTGTCGTCGGAGTGTGTTGGAGCGTGCGGGCATGCAGGACGTCGGTTCTTCGCTGGATTTTCACCAGTGGATTTGTCTTGTCGTCATCTACACGATGGTATGTTTAAAAACACGTTTTGACAACTTTGATTTCTGGGTTTGGATCAAACACCCTCTTTTTTCAAGAACAAGCTCTGATACTAGTTGTTGGGTAATTTCAGAAATCAAACACACATAATTTTACGTGGTTCGGCAACTTGCCTACTCCACGGAGCTACTGGTTTGTATTAATCTTGCTTAGAAACAATACAAACAATAAAACAAGGAGGAGGAGAAAATTCTTCTCTACTCAACTCAACTCTCTCTAGCTCTCTCACGGTGTTTCTCTCTATTTCATACACATCTATCAGCTCTCAATAGCATCCTCTATATATAGCTGATATGGGAGACAATCCTCTCCATTTAGTCAATTATAGCAGCCATCATTTTCAATGTTTCGGCAACCACTCTTCACCTTCACCATGCAGCCATGTTTGACATGGCAGCCAACAACCATATTGTGTCCATACATAACAACCCTAAGCTTTAAAAACTTCAAAAATGAAAGCACATGCAAGCAAGAGATTACTGAAATTAACAATATATATCAAGCCATTTTGTACTTTTATAATTTGTCAAGCAATATAAACAGCTCTTTAGCAGTAAGATCACACCTGCTTAAAAAACTTTCTTAATCTGTTCACACCCAGAGGACTATTGGATGTTGACGCAGCAAATCACAAGGCAAACAGAAAAGCTCTGGTGAAAGAGTCTTTAAGTCATATATAGTTCTTATTCAATCCATAACTAAATAACTGGGGTCTTAACATTGTATAATATAAGTTTGCCATAGTTGCGCTGACTTATAAAATCAAAATAACTTGAAATATGACACTTATAGTCAGATGGAAATCCGGATTAGAAATCAATCTGCTCTGCTGATCAAATCACTGAAAACACCTGGAAGTAGGCATTGGAAATGGATTTTGACCCTCAAGCATGTTGATAATAGGTATATAAAGAACTGAATATTGATGATAATCAAAAAAACAAAGAATAAAGAACTTGCAACAAAGAATAAAGAGCAGAATGTTTTTCATATTAGTTACTGCTATCCCTTAACTTTTATTTATAGATGAAATCAATCACAACACAATTAAGAAACATAACTAACATAAACTCCTTCATTTAAGGAGTTATGTAACTTATCCTAAATAAGTTTCATATCTAAAGAAGTAAAAACTCACTAAACAACATTAAGTTAATGATGTTACTAATAGATAAACATTAATGAAAAATAAATATTAATTTCAGCTTTGGTGCCATAACTTCAACAAAGCAAAGCAGATTTGTTGGCTTCACATGTGTTCCCACGTTACAAAGCTCTAAATCAGTTTTTCACATTGGGATTTCGGATCCAATCAGACACTCGAATTTAAAGTTTAGCCTTCCAATAGTTAACTTTTTGGGCTTCTGTTTTTTACTCTTTTTTAATCGAGCAATATTATTGATGATAACTAGCCATATAGTAGATGTGGAGATTCTGTTTATCACTTATCTTCTAGAGATTCTTGCGAGTCAAAGAACTCATCCTGTAGATATTCCTCACGAGATGCGGCAGCAAAATCATCAACATGATTAGTAGATGTAGAGGCCAAATCGTGAACTGTTATTTTCTGAGCTACGAGCTCGTCGGGAGCAGCTGGTACTTGCTTAATTATGGACATGTCCGGAGGGTTTTCAGATGCTGAAGTAGACTTGTCAGCTGTTACTTCTTGCACTTTGGAGTCGTCCGAACGGGTATTAGATGTAGAAGCAGAATCCTCAGCAGTTAATTCCCGAACTATGGCCTCATGGATCCGTAGACCACCCTTCCAGTTGTTAGTCCACACTTCATACAAGCCAAAATAGAGTTTTTTCTCATTATTTTCAGCGTTTTCATCACTTCTAAACTCAACCCGACACTTCTCCGCAGGAAATTCCTCTTCTTTCTGGCCTAACTTTGATAGATCTATTTGTACGCGCGTATACTCTCCCTCCTCTCCTATCCTTGCCATCACATAAACAGGATCTTCCCAGCCAAAGGAATTTTCTTCATTCATGGATAATATGAAGCTGATTTCATACGCCTTCCCTTTGGTAGCAGTCATTGAACCAGTTACATCAAGCCAACACACCTCTAGCATGTCTGCAGTAACATCCCTAGAGCTTGCAAAGAGCAAATTAATAGAATCATATTGACATAAACAAAATAGTCTCTACAAAAACTACAGCACCACTATTCAGAATCAGCAGAAGCACAAAAGGTAGTGACACAGTTCCATCATGATGGTAAACCATTGGTCTCTAGTTTAATATACTCACTCCTAAAATCCAATCCTGACAAGTAAAGAAATAAATCAAAAAACTTTTTTTTTTATGGTCTTGACCAAAAATGAAAGGAAACAACAGGAAGAAACTATAACTAAAAGCATGGCGGGAACCTTGTATATTGATTTTTTTTTATATAATGAATACATGCAAGAATATTCACCAAAAATTTTGATTTTAATTTAATGATGTGGAATAATTAGCCGGGATTTTATGGATCAGATCGAAAAACAAAAACAGTCAAAGAAATTATCCAATCAGGTAGTTTGACTCAAAACAGTTAATCCAATTGTTAAATTAAGCTCGGATTTTATAGGTGAATTCCTGATAGAAAATTGAGCTTGTGCTAAGCTTCCTTTCACACTCCAAGCCCGTTCGATGCTCATATTCGCCAAATCTCACTCCAAAGGCCCTCAAAGTTTCAGTCCATATTTTATACTTCTTCCTTCTTAATTTTGGATTTTAGCTATATTATTTTTCCTGATTGGTTGTTTCCTAGTTATTTAAGGTATTTAAACCAATCTTTTTCAGATTTTATGGGACTTTTGTTGAATAAACTATAGACTTTTACAACTTTAATTGTATTTTTGTCTAGCCTTAGGGTTTTATACGTGTGTTAAGCTCAAATCCATAGCTTTCTCTGTCTCATTTAATATTTATAATTTTACTTCTATTAACAGAATACTTGTAACACAACAGCAGATGATGAACCACACCAAAGTTTGCAACACAACACTTCAACATGAAAATAGGCATATCATCCTCACCTTTCAGAAATTTCAGAAATTGTCCAAGCTTGACTTTCTTCCTCCGAAAAGATGCTAAGATTCTTTGGTTTAAACGTGGTTTTACCATCAGCGTCCTATAAAACATGCCAAACAATAGAATTTCCAAACTGTCATCATGATCATCACGAACTGATGATTAATTACCATTCATAAGTATTCTCACCTGTGAGAGGGCCGGTTCTGTATCCGTCTCTGGATTTTCATTATTTGGAGATGGTTGTTGAGAGTCGCTACTTGCCTTACTGCTGTTAATATTTTTCGAAATCTTTTTAATATCAAATAATTAAAGGAGTTCTGAATTTAATACACAACTATTGAAAAGTAAATTAAAGTTTAAAAACGTGTGGGATCGTTGATCTCATAGGTTCTATGTTTATTTTAATGTAAATACTCTCTGCGTGTCTAAAATGAATTGCATAATTAACTTATATTGTTTAATTTCTCATGATATAGCTACACTATACTAAATATAATATATTTCAATATAAAAAAATTTATGTTTAAATTATATAAAAGAATTGTGAATAAAAAAGATGTTCTTGTGATCAAATTCAATCCATGTGATTTTATGAGACCCATAAATTATTTTGATATGATTTGAAATCTCTAAGTTATAGTGCAGTGAATATAGATGACAACTACTTTTAGATTATTATATTTGTTGTAGGAAGAGGTCTTATATGTCAATTGTGTGTTTGTTTTATAATATATAAAATAATACCATATTATTTCAGTTGTTATGGAAGAAGATTATTCTTGTCAGTTCAAAAGAACATAGAGTACTGAGATTAACAAGTTGTGGAATGGGAATTACATTATCCTTAATCACAAATTGTAAAGAGATAAGAGTTAAACTAAAGCTAGAATCATGTGAGTTTTTCTTATTTATTTATGTTAAACAATGCCCTGTTAATTACAAAACAATCAATTACTATGAACCATGAATATGTTGTCATAGAGAAGTTCATATTCAAGACTTCACTACACTTTAAGGCCAGTTATAGATACAATTTTTCTTTATTAAGTTCAGGTCAAAAAGTATAGGAATCAATTAGTAAGAGAAAACGTGAGATGTTTACTTTTTATTAAGGTAAAGGGAGAGATTTAATCCCCAAAATGTATCTCCCAAGTTTTGAGAATGCTCCTTTTTTCAGCAAGAAACTATCATGTATTTGGCAGCGAATAATGAAAACAATAAATCCATCCGAATAATTAGTGCAATAGTTTTAAGAAATAAAACTAGATTTGTAGTCCAAAATGACGAGTATGTTCACTTTTAAAATGATATGTTGTTGGGAGATTCATTGCTGAAAAATAGACAACTGAGACTATACAAATTGTCTCCTGGGAAGCTAGTGACAATTTTGAACCTGAGTTCATGGTATAGTGGATTTTGGAATTGGCAGTTAGGTTCGCAAAGAGAGTTAAGGGCTTTTGAGCTTGATCAAGTTTCTTCCCTGCAAGGCCTCTTAAACGAGATTCAATTGTTTCAATGGAAACCAAATGCTAAAATCTAGAATATTGAAAGTGATGGGAGATTTTTAGTTAAATCTTGCAGTACACTAGTCGATGGTTCTTTTACATCAAACATTTGGGATTCTGTAGATCCCCTAAAGATTCAGACATTTTTATGGTTAGCTGTGCAGAACAGATTATGTTCCTTTCTTTTAGCAGATGGTTACTTCCAGTTGATCAATCTTCTTGTTCTTTTTGTCCGAATGTTCTGGAGACTTCAGACCATTTGTTACTTTAATGCAAGTTTGCTTGGAATTTTTGGTCAAAATTCATCTCTTGATGGGGTATCTCTGAGTGTGTCCCGAAGACTTTCTACTTTTTCAATGGCATACAATGGCTTAGGGAAAATTTCAAATGAAATCGTGGATTCTTCTCTCCTTTGGTGTTGTTTGGAGTATTTTGTTAACTAGAAATAATTAGATTTTCAAGGAAATTCAACCAATACTATGAAGCATGTTTGACTCATATTGTTGATCAAGTTGAAAATGTCACTTAAAATTTAGGTATCTCACTAAAAGTTCGGGTATCTAAATTTGGACCAACCTCACTAAAGTCATACAAATGTGTTTAATTTTTATTGGCTGGACTAATAAATTAGTGAACTTTGTGAAGCACCTCTCCAAGTTGGAAAAAAAAAAAAAAAACAGACAAAGAATGAAGGAATATGGAGAACAAAAACAAAAGCGAGAAATTTTTGGAGATATTAATTTTCGTGATTTCATTTTTATTTTCACAAACCTCTAACATCACAATAGATCAAACTTTTTTCTTTTTATCCCCTTTAATACTAAATTTTCACATCGCCCTCATATGTCTGGCTGACCTTTCGACATAGAAAAGAATAAGGGACCTCATGCCACTTTCCATGCGCAGATCATATACCAAAAATAAACTGATTGATAAACTGTGTTGAAACTACTGCAAACAATCATGCTCATAGAAACCGCTAATAAAAAAA
>Ga0325401_1001343_pt1 | contig 20665 bp, 18 predicted proteins | sample PopdelMetagenome_FD_205666 | JGI IMG/M metagenome (GOLD analysis project Ga0325401, IMG submission 205666) | Populus deltoides microbial communities from Bellville, Georgia, United States - Xylem-PdKOR-R2 | ecosystem: Host-associated > Plants > Phyllosphere > Stem > Wood/Secondary xylem | place... | reverse complement strand
TACTTGTTGTGTGTTTGTGGGATAATCTCCCTTCCTTGGTTCTCTAAAGAACTAAAAAATAACTTATCGAAGAACAACTGACTTCGTGGCGTTATCCTTATACTTCTCATTCACGAATCAATATTCGTTGAGTGGGGGTTTCCGTTTCCAATAGTGTTTGTGCCAAGGTACAAGTTATCTTTATGTCACACTCCTATCAAACCTGATTTACTTGGCTTTCCAGGAATTTGATGTCTTTGCGTGTGGGATGCTTGCCTGCGTGATCAAGAGGTTTGCATCAAGATGCAAAAGGAAATTACTTTAATTTCCCAATAATTCAACTTTGATAAAATGTAACTTGTTTATTTAAGGTAGGCAAACAAGTAAGTAACAATTGCAGAATTCTAGAATTGGGATGGCCCAAATGTGCATACCAGATGGTGCTGGAAACCTTTGTAGCTTGGAATGCAACAAGATTGGAATTTGTTGGGATGAAACATAATGAATGCTTGGAATGTAATAAGATTAGAATTTGTTGGGATGTCATATAGTGGTTACAGTCTAGATCAACAAAACCTTTAAATATCTCTCGTTTGGTCTGCAGGTCCTTTATAAGAAAACCCCATGGATAAAATACAAAGTAGCAATTATGATCAGTAGTAAATAAAAAAACAGAGAGTAGTCTCTTTTTAAGTGTTGGAACAATAAATGCTGAGTGAAATATGAAAACTTGAAAAGTACCAATAATTGAAATAGGAAGATCAAGACCATTCCCAACCATCATAGAATATGTTCCCGAGTATTGTTTTATACCTTTAGCATCAGTAGAACTAGGAGTCTCGTTTTGATTTGCTCCCGTATTTGAGTACCAAACATCATCTGAAATGTCTCTAGTTTGGGCAGCAAGAAAGGCTTGATAACTTTCAGCTTCTTCATCACTAGCCCAACAATTATCAGCTTTGTGATTAGGTCCACCACAGAGAAAACATGTTATACACCTATGACGTGCAAGAGGCTTGCCAATGCCACGAGAAAGATATTGTTGAGGACATCCAATAATGATGCGACCTTGATACCTACCACCTCCATGATTTGTCTTATACTTTTGATAATTATTTTGATAACACCCACAAAAGGAGTTCCATGCATTGCGATGTGGAGATGTGATAGTTTTATTGGTATAGAAAGAAATAGTGGAATGTCTTCATGTTTGAAGTTGAAGATCAAATTCCTTTAGCTTACTGATTATAGCTTTAATGAAGGGAAAATTATCTCTTGCATTGATAACAACCATAATTGGACCAAATTCAGATTCTAATCCTCTAAGCAAGCAGATGATAAAATCATCATCTTTCTTCCATCGGTTTGCCAGCACCACGAAGTACAAGAGCCAAAAATGTTGTCTTGGGAAGGTAATCTTCCATTGAAGCAACACTTTTTATGAGAGATTGAAGTTCACTTTTTATTTGTTGAGCATGATCCCTTATATGTCAACCATACAACATTTCCAACACCTCTCAGGCTTCATGGGAGGTCTTATTGTAGATCACCTAAGATAGAGAAGCATCGGACAATGAACAATTGATCCAACTAAGGATTAGTTGATCAATACGTAACTATTTGATTGGAGCTGGGTTTTGGATTATAGTATAATCAGTGGTAGTAACAATTGTGGCTGGATGAGGAAAGTCATTCGCAACATAGCTTAGAAGCCAATTCCACGTAAAATATGAACAACCAGCAATTTTCATAAGAGATAATTTGTTGAGGCTAGTTTAATTGAAATGTCGGGTAGATGAGTTTTGAAAGAGAATGAATCAGACATGGTTCATTCATCCACAAGAGTAGTTTGAGAAGGAATAAAGAAAGACATATTTACGAAAGGTCCTCTTAAACCAAGCTCTGCTACCATGTAAGATTGAGTGAAAACTTGCCTTCCATATACATGGCTTGTATTTCATTTATATAGAGATTACATAATATGAAAACAATGGCGTGTATAAAAAATACAGCTTTGAGAGTTTTATTTACAATAAAGTATGTTTAAAATAGAATAGGAGTGGAAAACTGTTAGAGAAGTGATATCAGAAGAGGATCATAATATTTAAGAGAGATGGACTAAACGTTTTTTTTTACTATGGGAGAAGTTGGGTTAAACTTGTTTATAGAAAACATTTTCTTGTGACGGGGTTATAGTTGAAATTTTAGGTTGCCAAGAGAAATGTTTTTATATTACTATATTTACCTCCTTTTTTCCCCTGATGAGAGGGCATGAGAGGTGTTTCTTTGGTCATGATATTCGTTTTCAAACATAAAATGCTTTTTTTAAAGAATAAGGCAAATCAAAAACAGGATAATCATATGATGACAAGGATATTTAACATAAACAGATGGACAACTTTAAGTAAAAAAAAAATGAACTATATAGTGTGCAACAGTTTTAGCTAGTTTCCATCACCCTATCGATTTAATCAGTCTTTGAGCTATTATGTTGTAAGAGAACAGTTTCAAAATAGAGGACTTGGTAAAGGAGAACAAGAGGCTAAGGAATGAAAAGCAGTTGATACAATTCATAACAAAATGAGAAAGATGAGATTGAACAAGCTACAAAATCACAAAAACTCAAAGCTAATATTTATTACCTTGCTTTTTATGTGCTTGAGCACATCATTAAGATCTTCATCTTCATCGTCCTTTCTTTTATGAGATTATAAAACGAAAAAAGCTTGAACATATTGGCAATACATTGAGCATTCAAATAATACATTAGAGCATACACAGAAAATACAAGTTCAAAACCACCAGCAACAACAAAATTACATTTTTTTTTTCAATTGCTAATGACAATATGTCATTTAAAATCTGAATGGTGATATGAATTATTGAGCAAATCAAAAGTTGACTAATTTACCATTAATGTCAAACAACTTACAAGAGTAAGGCTTGTCCATAAATTTCACCACCTTTTATCATTTGCAACATGTTCAAGCAGCGGTTGCAAGCCAGTAATAAAACCCAACCTTTCATGGCCTTTTTTTTTGAAGTGATTAGAGCAAGAATCATTATGCCCACTTTCATCCTTCTTCCCCTTATCCTCGTCTTTACTTCGTTCTTTTATCTTTATGATGGTATGCTTTTTATCCTTCTCCTTATATCTTTGTGTTTTTTATGCTTCATATCCTTTCCTTGGATTCACTTTTCCATTTCTCAACTATGGCAGGAGTCCCCTTTTTGGCCTAAGGAAGATAAAGGAAATAATAATAGTAATAATAATAATAATTCATTTTGACACTAAACAAAAGATTACTCATTGCCAAAATGTGTTGGTGTTAAGAATCGATGCTATTCCCATAGCTTGAATTTTGACGAAACAGAAAAACCAATAAAATTCAAGGCAAAATAAATCCTTACAGAAGGCACATCTAAGAGAGTGGTTTCCTTTAGTAGGAAGGCCTCTCTAAGTACATTTAGGTCAAATGTCTACATGCATGCGTTACTATCTCTAGAACAAGAGGTATTTTGGATAAGATGATCCAATTGTATCCCTTCTCTGTTGGGGATTCTCCAGAATCTCCTCATGATTCTTAGCCCATAATTGTAGGAATATAATAAATTGTATTTATGTTATGATTCTTTCCTTCTTGATAGTCTAACTATACATGTATACATTCCCTATATAAATAAAACATAATCTCCACCTCAAAGTGTGGTGGTTTCTCAAAACATTTACATGGTATCAAATTCATTCTAGGTTAAACTCTAAAACTCTTCCTCCCTTCTTCCTCAGGGTAGAGCCCCTCTCCTTCAATACCATGGTTCATATGGTCACCATTAAGCTCTCAGCCATAAATGTTTTGCTCTAGAAATGCCAGCTCATTCCTTTTCTTCAATGCCAAGGTTGCATTGGTTTCATTAATGGTTCTCTTTAACAACCGTCTGAAACTTTAACCACCACAAACAATAATTCTACTGCTAGCATCGAGTTCCTTGAATGGAAACTCAAAGATCAACGAATCTTAAGTTTGCTATTGTCATCTCTCATAGAAAAATCCATGGCAACCGTTATTGGCCTTGTAACCTCTCGGGATATCTGGGTTGCTCTTGAACATGTATTCATCCATAGATCTAAAACTCGAGAGATTCGCCTAAACGATGAACTTCAACTCATAAAGAAAGGAAACTGCTCCATTGCTGACTTTATCCGTGCATTCAAAGGCCTTTGTGATCAATTAATGGCTATTGGATGACTAGTCGATAAATCTCATTAGTTTCTTTGTGCACTTGGCACTAAGTTTGTTTCCTTCTCCTCCATACTGATGGCTGATACACCTCTTCCTTTATTTCGCGTTTTGATCCTTCCGGTTAAAAGTTTTGATTTGTTTCAAAAATCACTTAAAACTCACACTCTCTTCTACAACGTTCACAGCAACAATGAATAGAGGACACTTTTATTGCACAAGAAATCATCACAACAGAGATGGCTCACATGGCAGCACAAGTGACCCCTCCTCTAGCAACTACGATGGTCATTCATTTGGGAATTATTGATCTCATTGTTCTTATAACCCATGTTGTAAAATTTGTAAAACAGAGGACCACACTACTGATTGATGTCAGAACCGATATGATCGTGTGGAGCCATTAGCACACATTGCTGAAACCTTTTCGAGCTCCACCTCAGATTGGTACCTTGACACTGGTGACTCTGCTCATATGACACCGGATTCGACTGCACTCACCATCTTCGAGCAATATATTGGTAAGGATAAGATTATTGTGGGAAATGGGGCTTATTTACCCATCACCCATACGGGTACCTCTCAACCCTTTCCAAATTTAAAATTGCTTGATGTTTTATTGGTACCACATCTCACCAAAATCCTCTTGTTCATTAGTAAATTGACTAAAGACTTTACTCTTCTGGTCACATGTACTTACTCTTCTTTTGTTATTTAGAATAAGCTCACAAGAATGGTGGTGGAAACTAGAAGATGTGATGACGGTCTTTATGTACTAGAACGAGGCAATGCTGCTTTCATTTATGTTCTAAATAAATTTGTCCTTACAACATCGTATGATTTATGACATACGCGTCTTAGTCATGTTAACTACTCTATTATTTCTTTATTAAATAAAAAAGGACATTTATCCCTTACTTCTATTTTTCCTAATCTTGCTTTCGTGCTACATATCAGATTGCTAAAAGTCATAAGCTTCTGTTTTCTACTAATAATACTTGATCCACCTCTATTTTAGGTCTTGTTCACTACGACATCTAGGGCCCAGCTCCTATTAAATAAAAAATGGGTTTTGCATATTACATTATATTTGTTGATGATCACTCTCGCTTTACATGGCTTTACCCTATGAAATTTAAATATGATTTTATTGATATTTTTCTTCAATATCAATCTTTTCTTCATTCATGATTACCCACTTATTATTGGGTTGGCACTTTTAATACAATGACCTATATCATCAATCGATTGCCTACCCATTCTTGGAGGTCTCTCTCTTTGAGATTCTACATGGTAAATCTCGTCTTTACATCAATTTTCATCATTTAGGTTATAAAGTCTATCCATGTTTACGTGATTATGTTGCTAACAAATTTTCTCGACACAACATTTCATGCATATTCTTGGGCTAAAGTTCCTCTTATAAAGATTTATGTTGTTCGGACCCTCTCACCTCTACGATCTATATCACGCATCAAGCTAAATTTGATCAACTTAATTTCCCTTTAATACCCAACTCGATCGCTCAGCCTCCTGCATCCTTATTTATCCAATTTTAGTGAGCTCATGTATCCTTATAACCCACCATTATCTACCACCCAATTGCCCACAATTCCTTAATCTAATCCTCATTCTCGGTCTTAGTCACATGCATGTCGTCTCTATTCTGACTCTTTATTTGAGCCTATGCAGGTTTCTACTGATTAGTTGTCTTTCACATAACACATTCTAGTTTCTCTTGAACCCCTGACCCTCCAGCACAAGCTCCATTGCATTTTAAAGCTCAAGCTCATCGTGACCAGTTTGTTGCTTCATCCTCTTACCCGATGGTCACTCGAGCTAAAACATGTATTTTTGGTCACATTACCCTATATATTTGAGTCAATATGTCTTAGGTCTCTTACATGCCCTCCTCACTACATATGAACCCCGTGGATTCAAGACTGCTGCCAAAAACCCTGCATGGCTTGCTGCTATGGATGAAGAACTCAACGCTCTCTATGAAAATTGCACCTGGGATCTTATTCCTCGGCCTCCCAAAATGAACATTGTGGGTTGCAATTGGGTTTTTCTTACAATGTATTAGTCTAACAAATCTATTGACAGCCTCAAGACACGTCTTATTACCAAAGGATACACTCAACTCCTTCGTCTTGACTACACTGAAACCTTCAGTTCAGTAGTCAAAGCTTTCACTGTTCATGTAGTGCTTTCACTAGCAATCACTTATGGTTAACCTCTGGGCCAACTTGATATTAAAAATGCTTTTTTTCATGGTATTTTGTAGGAACATGTCTATATGGAGCAAACTTCTAGATATATTGATCCTCATTTTCCTCAGCATGTCTGCAAACTCAAGAAGGCTCTTTGTGGTCTAAAGCAGGCCTTGCGTGCTTTGTTTCAACGGTTCAGCTCATTTATTTTAAAAGTTGGTTTTACCTGTAGTCGTGTTGATACCTCTTTATTTGTTCTGCATCGCCAGCAACACATCATTTATATCTTACTCTATGTTGATGACATTATCCTCACTAGAAACAATAACTCTTTTCTCAGCAACTTTATTCGACAGCTTCACTCAGAATTCACCATTAAGGACTTAGGTTCTCTCAGCTACTTTCTTGGTCTTTAAGCCACCTCTACCTCGGCAGGACTCTTTCTTAGTCAGACCAAGTATGCTCGCGATATTCTTACACGAGCTCAACTCTTTGACTGCAAACTAGTATCCACTCTTATGGTTATCGTTCAGTATCTTTTCTCCGCTGGTTCCCTATTTGCAGATATCACTCTGTACCGTTCTCTTGTTGGTGCTCTGTAATACTTGACCATTACTCATCCTAACCTTACTCATTCAGTAAACTTAGTCAACCAATACTTGCATGTTCTTACTGATGAACAATTTTTTAAGCTGTAAAGCTCATTCTTTGGTATGTCAATGGCACTTTTCACTATGACATTTCATTCACCGCCTCCTCTTCTGCTAGCATTACTACTTACTTTGATGTTGATTGGGTTAGATGCCTTGACACTAGGTGCTCCACTTCTAGTTACTCCATCTATCTCGATGACAACCTTGTCTCTTGGAGTGCTAAGAAGCAACCTATGATGTCTCGCTCTACTTGTGAATTTGAGTATTGTGCCCTGGCTTCCATTGTTGCTAAGGTTTTATGGTTAGATCATCTCCTACGTGATTTGCACGTCCCTCGTATAGATCGACCTCTCTTTCTCTATGACAACAAGAGTGCCATCTTTTTAAGCTCCAATCTAGTCTCTCATAGGCGCTCCAAACACATCGATCTTGACTATCATTTTATTCGAGAACTTGTGGTAACTGGTCGTATTCACATTCAACATGTTCCTTCTACTCTTCAAGTTACCGATGTCTTTACTAAGAGTGTTTCATGCCCACTCTTTACATTCTTTCGATCCAAGTTACATATGTGCTCTAATCCATACTTAGCTTACGGGATTCTCCAGAATCTCTTTTTGATTCTTAGCCTATAATTGTAGGAATGTAATAAATTGTATTTATGTTATGATTCTTTTATACTCGATAGTCCAACTATATATGTATACATTCCCTATATAAGTAAAATGTAATCTCCACCTTAAAGTGTGGTGGTTTCTTAAAACATTTACATTCTCCATTTCTAATTTTAGTGTCTCCCACCTCATTGTGAAGATAATATATGTCTGCAATCGACTAAGTGATCTCTTGCAGAAAAATTTATAGTAGAGCTACAACTTGTAAGACTAACGACACCAGTCAACTCTCTTGGTCCTTAAGTTTTAAAGGGCACAATATCAATGGTGTAAGCAACAACATATCGGACACACCTTATTTTACCCTCAAATGCTTCTAAAGGCCTATCTGAAGATTGACTATGTATTCATTGTTGCCCTTTGAGTTCCTTCTTCATTAATAGGAATAAGAATAAACTATTACTGTTGGACCTGATAGCACCGTGCTTGTTCAAGAAAGAGTTCCTTTGACAAAGAGAAAGACTCTATGGCTAGATAATCACTGACCTTGAGCTTATAGCCTAAAGATTATCAATTCCTTTTTTAAGTAAAAAAAGACGGAGCACTCATGGCTACTTTCAGCCAGTTACCTCTATACGAGCATGCGAGGTTTGTTTCAGCCATTTTCAGTGACATTTCCAAGACTCCTACTAGCTAGAGGGAAAATTATGGTTATGGTAGTCACTTGTAAATGATGTATACTATTTATTATCTTATTACTGTCTTGTTCTTCATGTTTGTTTCATATAAAGTACTATGATTTGTATCAATTTAACAATTATTGATATTGTCATGAGTGATTATAATTCAGTTTTGAGAGGTTTTTTTTTTTGGATTCAATTCAGTGAGATAAAGGATAAAAAGGAAAAAAAATTCCAGTTTTTTAATAACATAAACCAAATCAAACAAAATTAGTAAATTTGAATCGGTTTGGGTTTCTTAAGTGAAAATCAAACCAAACTGAAAATATTATCAAAACCAAAAGGTTAACAAATTGTTTTAGAATCAATGTAGACACATAACTTTTCTTTTAGAAATAATTACACATTCATTTTTTATATATAACAAAATACAAACATCCCTTCACAGCTTTTAGCTTCACTGAAGTCAAGACTAAGTTTATACTAAGAACATTTAAAATAAAGTAGGTAAACTGAATGCACCAAGATGGTTGGGGTAAAATGGGCTTTTTATTTAATTCACATGAACAAAGATGATGAAAAAACAAGCATTGAATAACATCGTGTATGGCAACTAAAAGGTGCAAGGGAAATGAAGGGGAGTTAAAAGAGGAAATGAAGGGAAATTTCCTAAGTTTGGTTCAAGAAAGGTGAAGGAAATTACTTTTTATTGTTTAGATATATAGATGTAAAAGAAAGGGTTGAGTATTAGTATTATTACTAGATTGGTGTATGCATTACACCATGGGTCAAGTCAAATTTTTTCTAATGTAAAAAAATCTCAAGCGACATCAATATTTTTAAAAAAACAGGAAAGATCTAAAACACGAGTCATTCACTTAAATAAATTCAATAAACCTGGTTAATTTAATAATATGATTAAAAAGACATCTATTGTAAATAAAATGAAGAAAATGATTTAGCAATATCATATTCAGGAGGAGGAGAAAGAAAAGACCGTTGAAAACTCATTGTCGCTCCATCGTGGACACTACCCCACCACTAGAAAAAGTTCACCGAGATGGTTTTAACGCCACTGCACAACAACACCAAAAGAGGTCGTAGGCACAGTCAGAGTAGCCCTGGAAAGCAAACTAAGCAAAATATCATGAAGTGAGCATCTCATAGTTATATTTAATCAATTAATTTAATATAATTAAAAAATAAATCTCTTTTTTTTTAAAAAAAAGCTAAATTTAATAAAGAACGATAATTAAATACTCGAGATAACCTAAGTCATTTTCAAAATTAGTGAAAACCCTATAGAAAGAAAATAACAAAAAATAAGAGAGCCTAGTCTCCAATTAAATAAATGTTGAAGGATGAAAAAAAAGGAAAAAACAACCAAGTAAACCAGAACGAATGTACTAAACATGGATTAATCTTCCAAACTTGTTACCTATGAAATTCTAGAAGCTCAATTCTCAATCAATTTAATAATAAAATATGAAATTAGAAAAAGAGAAAGTATCAATTTATAAAATTTGTCAAAGCAAGAAAAAAAACAATAAACAAATTGAGTACCAAATTTGATGGAATAAAAAAATGAAGTACGATGAAATTGTAAAAAAGAACTCAATTTTTTTAAAAAACAAATAATGATAAAAAGAATGCGGATCAAATTTGACAGATGAAAGAATTGAAGGAGAATAAAATTGAAAAACAAAATCCAATTATAAAAATAATTATTAATAAAATAAATAGTAATAAAAAAATTTGATCAAATATGAAAGAAAATTAAATTGAAAGGTTACTATAAACATTTAGAGGCCAGACGTGGAAAACGAGGCGGAGAGAGGAAAAATTAAAAAATAAATAAATAAAAAGCCTTTTTATGCCACACGCGCCACCCAGGGATGTAGGGGTTACCGAGACTATTCTAACACCGACCTGAAAGCCATTGTTTGACTACTATACGATCCCCCATGCGTCACTCAAATTGCATGGAAACACCTTATACACTGACACGTGAGTGGCACGTGCCAACCACTTTTCATTTTTAAATAATATGTTATATCTATTTAAATACCAATTGGCTCCTCAGCCTCCTTGATTATAACAAAAAAAAAAAAAACAGGATCAAAAGATATAAAAAAAGTCCTTGGACGACAATTAAGAATTTTTTGTTTCAATGATATTTAATCATTTTATTGTACTTTTAGAAATAAAAAGTTAAAATAGCCCCTACACATTGTCGTGGGTGCTACGATGTCGGGGGCGACAACGAGCTTTATCATGCCTCTTGAGAATGTGTGTGTTATTGTTGAGAAGGGTTTTTAGATGTAATCATAAAATTATAATTGAGGTTTAGGAGTCGTCACCTAATGTTATGGTCACTAGGAACTTATGGTCTGTGAGAATCTGGGTAAGAGAGTGGTTCTGCAAAGGAAAGATGCACCACTCCCAGTGCACCCTACCTAATGTAAGTTGCATTGTTGTTTGATTTTTTTTTCTAGGTAAGTTTCTATTCACCGGTCTCGTTTGCGGTTTAAAGTAGATCTCCCTTCGATAAAGAGTCTCTACCTTATCCAGTTAAATCCTAACCGTTTTAAAGTCTGAATTTTAGCATCGTGTTTATTACACCTTGTATCTTTAATACTTGATGGTGTACTCTGTTATGTAGATTTACACCCCATAGATATTAAAGTCTACATCTAAACCCTAAAAAAATGATTGGTAAAGGGTTTTTTAAAATTTTGGTCAAATCCTAATGGATAATCATAAACTAGTTATGATATTTTTTTTTTTGTTTTTTTAAGAAAATATGCTTGGAAAGCATTTTAGGATCCGGCCGTATGCTTGAATTTTTTTCTGTTTTTTGAAAAAGGAAATTAATTCAAAATTTTTGAATTTTTTTTTGAAAATATTTTGGAGAAAATTGGGAATTTTAATACCAAGTTTATATCTTACAGTGTAAATATACAACCCGATATTATGCAAAATTGATAGGAAAACATTTGAGAAAATCATAATTTTTTGAAAGGAGTTTTTGAATTTTTTTATATAATATATATCATAAATAAATATATATTAAATATATATGGGCTAGGCCGACCCAAAAGACTGGGCTAGGCTCAGCCCAAGAAAGGGTTAGGCCGATCTCGGACTAAAAAAGGGATTGGGTCAAGCTCGACTTAACATATCTTTTTTTGTTTTTTGGGTCTAGGTCGGGCCCGGCCAAGCCATTTGGGCGGGGTCAGAACTAGTTCAGCCTAAAGTCCACTGGAACAACGAACGCGAATTGTAATTCATGTTCCACTATTCAAAATAGTGGAAATGGCGTGGAAAAGAAGAAGAAAGGGAAATGGAGCGGACCACCTGGTGTGGTAGCGATGGCTAGCTAGCATAGGAGGACAACGTGAGGTCGGTGGTGGAAACGGTGAAGGCCGACTGCGGATGAGAGGGAGAGCGAGAGAGATAGAGAGAGAAGAAAAGGAAGAAAGTTTGCAAAGAAGAGAGAGAGGTGGTGCAACCACCACGTGAGGTGGTCAGACAACTTCTTGTAGTGGAGATGGTGGTGGACAGACCGGTGATGAGGGTGGTGTGGCCAATGGCCATGATGGAGAGAGAAGAAAAAAATTCATGGTGGTAGTAAAAACGAGGGGGAAGAGGCTAGTTTTTGGCCAACTTTGGACCCAAATTTCTTCATCTTGGGCCATGGAATGCACTCCTATTTATAGAGGGAGGAAGAGGACAATCTTTTTGACACTGGAGCAAAATTTCAGCATTTGATTTGGTTGGGAAGTATCCTAATCGTTGGTTCAAAGGAGGTCATGAACTATCAAATCTGATAGTTTAAAGCTGCATGAAGTGGCCACTTTAGGTCGGAATTATGGCCGCTATGGTGTCAATTGACCTGAACTGACAATACTGGGGTGTAGAGAGATGACAGGTGATCGGTTTTGTTCAGGTATTGTCAAGTTTGATGGACATATGAGGCATTAAATGCACCTAAAAAGTACACCCAAACAACTTTTAGGCTAAAAATTCGGGGAAGATAATGAATAGTGACCAAACGATGCGTTGTCTATTTCTTTTTTTTCAAAGTTCAATTTATTCCTCCACCTTTCAATTTATTTTAATTACACCTCTACTTGACGTAAACTTTTTATTTAATGCAATTAAACCCCTGAAAAACTCTAAGTTGAACCTCGGATTTTGGCGCCTTTTGCATTTTGGTTCTTGGTCTTGGATTTATGCAATTTAACCCTCAATTGACCATTAAACTTTGAATTTTCTTCAATTTCACTCCCGGTTTTTGTCAATTAAACCCTTATAGTTCTGTGTTTTTTGCAATATGGTCATTGGCTGTGAAATTTTTCAATATAACTCTTAATTGACCCCAAAACTTTGATTTTCTTGCGATTTTGCCCTTGATTTCAATTAATTGACTTGATAAAAATTAAATGTGGACTCCTAAAATTTTAATCTTCCCAATTAAACCCAAATTAGGCTTTCAAAGTTAATTTTTCACCAATTAAGCCCCTAATAAAATTAATTTGACCCTTTAAAAGTATAATTATGTCCATGAATTAAGCATTTAATTAAATTCTTCAATTGGACCCAAATTAATTCTTAAACATAATTAAAATTTAATTTGGTCCATGATTAAATCAAATTGGCCTACTAAAAATTTAATTATGTTATTGGACTAAATTTTTATGCAAATTCATCCAATAATTATTTAATTTGACCTTGAATTTGCTTTGTTTCTTCATTTTTGGGCATAATGGGGTACAATTATGCCTCGAATTTCCTCCAAAATTGCAGCTTGATTTTTATGTATTTTTTTAAACCCTCTTTGGTTTATTTTCTCTACGTTGCCAGTCTTTTTTTATTTTTATTTGAAAAAATAAATATATTTTGGGAATAACCAAGAAAAGGGTTATGACAGACATCATTTTAATATATTTTTTCATTTAAGGGTAATTTAGTCATTTTAGTGTAAAAAGTATGAAAATACCTTATTACCTTTAATATCCAGGCCAATTGTTTTTGTTGGCAAATGAAAAATTGTCATTTCACTATTACAATCCATAGTGCAAATGAGTCTACAACTACAATATATAACATTGTTTAAGACCCCTCTCCATTCATTATTATTATTATTATTATTATTATTTTACCATGTTGACCTCGTACATAACTCAAAGTAGTGTATAATCTAAAATTAGAATTGATATAGACGTAAAAAAAAAAAAAGAACAATGATATAATTGAGTCAATGTACAATTATAAAGAGATTTTGACGAGTTTTTTTCAAAAACAGCTAAGTGGTTAAAACATATATCCAATCTTGCTCAACTGAAAGCTTATTTCTCAAAATAACATAGTTTTATAAGATATACAGGTCACATACGCGACGCATCTATATACACAGGTATGACCTGTGAGACCTCAATACACGCAAGTGAGACCTACGTAACCTCAACATTGTCATATTAGTAACATTTTTCCAGCCTTTTAACTTTTCAGCAAAAAAACCAACAAACTTAACAAGTTATATTCAACACAATTCGCAATCAATTCAACACAAATCACATACATGTAATTCAATTTCATTTCAAGTCAATTCATAATTAAACAAAGTAAATTCATAAGTGGAAAACTCAATTAATTTATTATTTTAAAAAAAGCAATTCTCATAACATTAATGTACATCATTTAACTACATCTAATAAATTATCCCGTGGATGAACCTGCACCATCAGAACCATGAATATGTCGTCGGCGTGCATGTGAAAGGCCTCATACTCTTCTATTGCAATGCCTAGATGCTCAGTCTCCCTAACCTCATCAAGTCTATAACAATATAACTAGAACTAAGTGGTGAAAGTGGTGTACATAGCATTGTCACTAGCATCACAAACTGAGATAACAACAACAACTCTTCGACCCTCATGTATAAAACAATTTGTTGTACGTGTGCAATGTCGCATCGATCATCTACTCTTGTATATATCTGGCAAATATGGGAAGACAAAGAATTCTTATCTTTTATCAGTGGAATGAGGGAATGAGAGTCGTTACCTAATATTTTTGTTACTATGAACCCTAATTGGTTTCAGAGATTGGGTACGGGGACTGGTTGCGTAAAGGGAAGGTATTAGCACCCCAAATAAGTCATACCTAAGGTAAGCTGCATTGTTTAATTGTCTGATAAAAAACTAAGGTCTTGTTATGTTTTCTAATTGTTGATCTGTCTAAGACTTAAGAAAAGTCCTCATCGGTAAGGATATTCTTATCGTATTGGGTAAAAGCCTAACCGTTCTAATGTCTATACAAAACAACTACTTTTTAAATATCTAAAATACATCTTTCATATAAGTTTGTAATCTTTACGTATAAGTTTTTAATCCTTAATATTAAAAGAAAACAAAATATTTTTTTTGAAATTTTTTAAATATTGGCCTAGTTCACGTGACTTTAATAAACTGGTTATTAAAGCAAAAAATGCATGCCAAGATATATTTTTTTGATTTTTTTTATTGTATGAAAATACGATATGATTTTTTTATAAGCTTTTAAAGACTTGGTCGTGTATATGAAACAAGACATTTTTTTATTTTTAAAATTTTTGCAACATTTCGAAGAAAACCAAGTTTTTTAATACTGGCTAAGCTGAAATTGGCTAAGAAGAATTGGGTCGAGGTCAGCCTAGAGGTGTTGGGCCAATCATCGTCCCGGAAGAGTGTTGGGCCAGTGTCGGTGACATGATCAAAGAGTTGATATCTTATCCCAAGTGTAGGAGTGTCGAAGTAATAAATAACCCGATAAGACCGGGATCGAACCACAGGGAGGTGAACTATATAAAATTATAAACAATAAATGAAAAGGAGTTGAAGAGAACTTTTGAGATGTGATATTGATATAAGGTTTAAACAAGGATAAAATAATTGTCAAGGTTAGAGGATCCACTAATGATATTTCAAACAAATATAGTATAAACTCCTTTTATTACTTGACTAGAAACCACACACAAAGGAGGTTCCAATCGGATTATAAATTGTTAACACGATTACATTAATAATGTTATTCGAGTAATGCCAATACTTGTAAATATTATCAGGTATTCATGGTAATAACTTATGTTAACAACAAATCAAGTTCTTTTCATAGCATAGGTGTCGGTTATACCATACAGTTGGGCTATGAAAGTGCCAAGTATTTGTTGTACCAAGGGTTTTTCAACATAAATCTAGATTAACCATTTAAAAAGCAAGGTATTAAGAGTGAATAAGATAATAAATACAAAACATGTTAGTATCAAACATTAAAGTCCATGTTGAGTTTATACTATACTTATTCTTACACCATTAGTGTAACCTTTTCACCTTGACATAATAAACTTAGCTGAACATTATGAATAAGAGAAACATAGATAAACAAGATAAGAACATAACTATATAAGTATGGTAAAGGAAATGAAAAGCATAAACAAGAGATTAAGGAAAATATAACATGGAAAAAAACTTGAACATTACAAAATATAAAAAAAAAGAGTAAGAGCAAGATCTTGATCTAAATAATCAAAATGTCTCAATGCATGGCAAATGCCTCATTTTATAAGCCAAAATTTAGAACTATTAATTTGATGACTAATTGTTGAGTAAGTGGCCACATCTTGACTTGGTGACAATCCTTACTTTCTTGTCTGAACAAAATGTCATTTCTAACATCAGAATTTGAACAGATAGTCCTCATGAAAGTTCTGGGAAATTGTCTCAAATTTCTAACAAAACAAGAATTGTCACATTTGGACTTCTAAAACTCAAGATATAGGTTGAACACTTAACAGTTTCTAGGTTACAGGACAGATTCTGACTTCTCCGTTGTTGCTACCATTTGAACTAAAAAATGACACTTTTAAATCTTGGACTCTTCATGAAAGTTTTAGGCCCATGTCTTAGCTTTCCATAAATATAAACTAGACCTAAATCCAAGTTCTACAGCTCTAGTTATGATCCAATAACCAAATGTTGTTCCAATTTGGACTGAACCAGCATCTCTTTTCTAAGCTTAACCCTCTCTTTGTCTTCTCAATTTCAGTAGTTAAACTCATCAATCAATCCTTTGATTTATGTGATAGGCCTACATTTAAGATGAACATTTACCATAAATTAAAGGTATCTTATATTATTAGACATGTTATTATAAAACATGCTCTAGTTAAGGAGTTATTGATACTTCAAGTGCAAAATAATGATATAAAACCTTGATAAAAATACACTTTTAAGTACTAATCAGTCGGCTCAAAGATATTTTTCTTTTTCTTTCTTTCTTTTTCTTGGACTAGGTCGGACCCGGCACAACCATTTCAGTTTGGGCCGGTGCTATCCAACCCAATAAATAGTGAAGAAGCTCTCCACTGTCCACTGTTCACATGCAATGTGAACAGTAGAGGATGCAAAAAAAAAAGGTGAAGATGAAGGATAAGAGGAGTTGACCTCGTGGTGGTGGTTGTGGTGGTGGTGCTAGTGGCAGAATGAAGGTGGTTGTTGTGGTGGCTCTTCTTTTTCTCTTTCTACTTTTCCCCTGGTTTTCTTTCTCTCTTCCTTCTCTGTTTCTTCTTTTGTTTTTGCTGTTGTTGACGGTGGCTGTGTTGCGAACTGTAGACGGCAGACAATGATTCGCGGCGAGGAACGGTTCTTTTTGCCCTATTTGGTCTTTGTTTCATCCTCTATTTTTTTTTTCAAAAATCTTTCTCTCTTCTCTAAACTCTCTCCTTTGTTCCTCTCATCTTTCTTTGTTTTTCATGTCTTTCCTCTCTTCTTTCTCTCTATTTCTGCCCCTCTTTTGCTCATCTCTCTCCCTTGGTATTTATAAGAAGGAAAAGGGGGGAGGGTTACTACCCCTATCTAGTCATGGCATAGGGTTAGGGTGGTTGGGTGGTCACTGGGCAGCCGCCCCAAGGTCGTCTATAAGGCTTGTCCCCTCTGCATTTTCGCCTCAATGGCAGGGAACGAGGTAAGGTATGGGTCTTGTTGATTTTTTTAGGTTTTGGGAGAGAGAGGGAGTGGGAAAATGCAAGGGAGAAAAAATTCTTCTTCCTATGCCTATGCATGCCTAGGGGAGAAAACATTATCGTGTTATGCTCATGTGACATGTATCTAAATCAATTAGTGGATGCTACTCTACAAATATTTAATCTCTCCTAGTATACCAAAGGCTTATATATTCTACATGAATCACTCACCAATTAACGTTCCTTTACCTCGATGATTAATAATATGCAACTTATAAATTGTATCAACATCATCAAGGATGTGTTAGTGTAATCCATATTGTCATGTAATCCTACTATAAAATACATACATGAGGAAAAAAATTATCTTGTTTGTCATACTTTTTTTTATTTTACTAGTCGGGTATTTACGCATATATCAAGACTGAGTTCTTTTTTGGATGATTTTAAAGACACATCCCTTGCTCCATCTTTGAAAGAACTTAATAAATTATTATAGGTGTTAGTCTTAAGGTTTGAACCCAAGAAGTTAAGAATGGGAACAAACTTCTTTGACCACCAGATAAACCCTATAATGTTTTATTATCCACCATACTAAATTCAAATAAGTCATACCTTTAACATTCATGTATATGTTTTTAGCATCCCATCTCACTAGCCACTTAAGAAGAAAAGAGAGTAGTGAATTTTACTAGTAAATTCCAGACATCTTATTATTTATAGGGTCCAATTTTTGTATTCATCTATTATAGATACAACCTTATATTAGGATCAAAAGTTACTATTTGGGATTTATAATATTCTCTTTGTTGATTTAGAACTCTTTTTTTCTATTTAGTCTAAAACTCTTTTATTATTTTTTTTCAATTTTTTAGGAAGTTCTTGGTATATAAGCAACTTATAAGAGTTTTACTATTTAATTTTAAACAGAGCCAATATTGGTTAATAAAAATTTAAATTGGGGTTATTATGGTTGAGACCATTTTCAATAAAATTATTTATTTGTGATTACAATTTTATTTGTATTGTTTCCATTTGTATTGGTTGGTATAATAGCTACATCAATTGGTATAAGAGCTACATCAATCGATATAAGAGCCCAATAATTCATAGTAGTTACTTCTTGTGTATTATTAAATAACCATGACTAAAAGAGATAACAAAACATGATGTGCTCATGTAGAAAATGATGAGGATGTTCCTTTTCAAAAAAAAATGATGTGTCAAGAAATGGTGATAAAAAACATGCTGAGATAGAATGCTTAATTAACCTATTAGTTGGTGACGACAAGGAATCTAAAGGATTATGAGGAGAATGATTACATATTCATGTCCAACTTGAAAACCCATTTAAAATGTGAGTGTAAAATAGTCAGCTTCTTAATCGGGATAAGTATAATTAAGATTTAGAATTTTGGATTAAACTTCCTAAGTTCATAGGAACCTTACAGGTGAAGGAGTTTATTGATTGGTTGCACGAGGTAGAACATGTCTTTAAGTATAAGGAGATCTTGGATAGGATGGATGTGAATTTAGTAGCTATTAGTATAAGAGGTTATGCCTCTGCGTGATGGGAGCAATTAAAGCAAACTCGTAAGAGATAGGGCATGCCTAAGATTTGTGAATGAGAGAAGATTAAAAAGAAGATGAAATCTCACTTGCTTCATTTAGGATATACTCAAACCATGAATTCTTCAAAGAGAAAATCTTTCCATAATTCAACCTTAGAAAACCATCATTGTACACTCATCATGGTGTTTTAGACACCAGAGGCAATGTTCAAGTTTTTACACAACTAGAGGCCCTTGGGTTTGAAACTTTAAAAGACTTAAGAGAAGTGGATATGTAGATAGATGAGGATGTGACTTTTGGTAATCTTTTTATAATAAAATATATGTGGGTTGGTATTCTCTACTAATTTATAATATTTATTTTAATGATGATAATGATAGCATAAATAATTACAGTAGCGGGAGTGGTGATAATGGTGTTATAATTGATAGGTTAGAGATTGAGCATAAAGACAATATGAAATGTACTCAACAAAAAAAAAGTATTGATTTAAGCTATCTTGATCCTTTAGATTACAAGTTTACTATTATCATAATGGTAGATTTGTTTAAAGGTTATATAGACATGTCACGTGTTAATAAAAGACTAAAATTGATATATAAAATTGTTATACATCTTCAATTAAGAAAGAAAAGGAATTGGAAAGCCTTGATTGGATATCCACAAGATCGAGGCATGAACAGTTTGAACTCAAGGACTAGTTCTTTCCAATATGGAGAGATTAATGCATGAGATTTTGGTCAAATATGTAGCCTTATAGTAACGAGAATAAATTTTTTTTTTAACTTTTATATTAGGATGAAATCTTTTTAAGATACTCTAGAGGCCTTATTCCTTGAAAGATCTTTTTTTCATATAGCCATTTGGATTTGAGGTTGTTAAGGCCTCCATATTAGGTCCAGAATTTACTATTTGGAATTTATTATATTTTTCTAGTTGATTTATGATTTTTTTTTTATTTGGTTTACAACGCTTCATTATGTTTCCAACTTTAAAGATATTTTTTCTAATATATTAGTAATTTATAAGAGCTTTAATATTCAGTTTTGATTAGAGAAAGTGTTGAGTAATAAAAATTCAAATAACGATTCTTATGGTTGAAACCTTTTGCGACATAATTATGTATTTCTTTGGGCTTGTAGTCTTTCTTATGTTATTTGTATTTGTATCAATTGGTATCAAAGCTACATCATCTGGTATTTGATGCATGAGTTTTTTTCTTAGTTATTTTTATTTTTTTTCCTATTTTTAGTTTTTTATTCTTTATTATGATGTTTTCTAGTTTTTTTTATTTAAAGAAAATATATTTTCTAATTTAGTTTTTTCTATTTAGTATTATTAGGCTTTTCTAGTTTTTTTTTCTATATAAAGAGTTGTAATAGTTGTTTGGAAAATAGAGATATAAATAAATAAAATAAAGTATTTTAAGAGTTTTCGATATAATGTTTTTGATCTTTGAGCGTTTTGACATATAACAAATTTATTTATCTTTGCTCCCATTAACATCAGTATTATACTTGCATCATATGGGTTATAGAGACTCTTGCTAGGTAATGGTAACATAGGTTCAATAAACTACAAAATAGTGAAAAAAGCGAAGGCAGTGAAGACATTTTCAAAGTTGTTTTTTTTATTTAATTTTATGATAATTAAAATAAATATCTAAAATGTATAAACTAATTAAGATTCTAGAGAAAAAAATGCATTTTTTA